>Ga0163109_10002827_pt1 | contig 13344 bp, 9 predicted proteins | sample CRUFie1St13metaG_FD_108704 | JGI IMG/M metagenome (GOLD analysis project Ga0163109, IMG submission 108704) | Marine microbial communities from the Costa Rica Dome - CRUD Field 142mm St13 metaG | ecosystem: Environmental > Aquatic > Marine > Oceanic > Photic zone | place: Costa Rica: the Eastern... | reverse complement strand
TCGCAAGTAATTGGACGTATTGACCCTGACTTCGATGCTTTCGACTTAATGCGTGCCACCTTCCCGGCTGGTACTGTTAGCGGTGCGCCCAAGGTTCGAGCAATGCAAATCATTTCAGAGCTAGAAGGTTCTGCTCGTGGCTCTTATTCAGGAGCCCTAGGTTACTTTGGCTATGATGGAAATCATGACTCTTGTATCGGCATCCGTACCGCACTAATTAAGGATGGTGACATCCACATACAGTCAGGCGCTGGCATTGTGGCCGACTCCGTACCAGCTAACGAGTACATGGAAACGGTTAACAAAGCCCGTGGTATGCTAAAAGCAGTCGCACTTTGCGAAAAATTCTGAATCATGGCTCACTTCGGACAGCCAAGCCCAAGCGATACCTCCGCTCTAACGATCTATCTTAGGGAGATCGGCAAAGTGTCTCTCTTAACTGTCGAAGAGGAGATCGAACTCGCTGCCAAGATAAATGATGGTGACGCACAAGCCCGAAACAAGATGGTACGTGCCAATCTCCGTTTGGTGGTTAAAATTGCCAATGATTACTCTAATTTCGGCCTTCCGTTGCTCGATCTCATCAGTGAAGGAAATATTGGCCTGATGAAGGCAGTTGAAAGATTCGACCCGTCCAAAGGGGGTAAGCTAAGTACTTATGCTGCTTGGTGGATTAAGCAGTCCATCAAGCGTGCTCTTGCTAATCAGGGTAAGACGATTCGTCTGCCTGTTCACCTTGTCGACAAGATTGCTAAGTTGAGGCGCACCGCAGCACAGATGCAAGAAAGCCTCGGTCGCGATCCTACCGATGAGGAGTTGGGTATGGAACTTGGTTTGCCCTCAGCCAAGGTTGCAAACCTTAAGACTCTCGGCATACGCCCCACCTCCCTGGATGTATCGATCGGCGACGACGATAGCGGTGATCTCGGTGACATTATTGGTGATGATAATGCTTTACCTCCTTCCGAGGCTCTCGATATCAAGTCCCTCAGCGATGACCTCAAGGATCTTCTCAGCGATATGGAAGAGCGAGAAGCCGAGATCATTCGACTGCGCTTTGGCTTAAAAGGGGACCGCCCCTTGACCTTAGAAGAGGTTGGTGAAGCATTTGAGATTACCCGCGAGCGAGTACGTCAGCTACAAAATATCGCCCTGATGAAGATACGTGAAGGCCTGCGTAAGAAAGAGTCTGTTCATACGAAGGAAGAAGTCTTCGAAGAACGGCTGCGCACAGAGCGCACTCGGATTCTCAATGAATTTATACATGGTGCTCAATCACCCTCTTCAAATTGATGCTGACAGCACCTGATGTCGCTTAAGTCCGAAGTTGTGGACAATCTTGCTGTCTTTACCGTCTGATTCCTTACGGGCTTTTTCATCAAAAAGCCCGCACCTAAAAAGGTACGGGCTTTTTAAAACCTTTCGGACGTGGAGTGAATCAACTCCTAATCATCGCCATCCCGAGTAGCCTCGTCCAGCAGATCACCAAGACTGGTAAGGTTATCTGTGGTTTGAGCTTCGTAGGCTGCCGTTTCCGCGGCAAGTTGTTCTTCATCGTAGTTAGCAGCTTTGATACTCAATCCTACGCGCCTTTCACCCTTATCTATCTTGATGACTCGGGCTTTCACGCTATCACCGGCATTAATTACTTCGCCAATCTTTTCGACTCGGTCTTCGCTGACCTGGCTGATGTGTACCAGTCCATCGATGTCGTTGGGTAGTTCCACAAATGCGCCATAGGAAGCCACCTTGGCCACTTTCCCTTCAACGATATCTCCGATCTTGAAGTGATGCTCAATTTCTGCCCAAGGGTCGTCAGTGAGTTGCTTAAGACCGAGGGAGATGCGTTGTTGACTGGTGTCAACATCGAGAACAATTGCATCTACTTGGTCGCCCTTATTCATCACTTCACCAGGATGGTTGATCTTGCGAGTCCATGACATGTCAGTGACGTGTACCATTCCGTCGATGCCCTCTTCCAGTTCAACAAAAGCACCATAAGAGGTAAGATTGCGGACTTTTCCTTGAACGCGTGAACCCGGGCGATAGTTGATAGCAGCTTCTTCCCATGGATTGGGTTCGAGCTGTTTCATGCCAAGGGATATCTTCTTCTCTTCCTTCTGAATCCCAAGAATGACTGCCTCGACTTCTTCGCCGATACGCAGGACTTCCTGGGGCTTATTAATGCGTTTTGTCCAAGACATCTCCGTGACGTGAATGAGACCTTCTACGCCTTCTTCTAATTCGACAAAGGCACCGTATGGAACAAGATTTACTACCTTGCCAGAAATCTTTTCGCCAACGGGGTATTTCTTTTCGATGTCATCCCAAGGATTCATGACAAGCTGCTTTATGCCAAGCGACACACGTTCACGGTCCTTGTCTAATTCGATGATCATGACCTTCACCTCTTCACCCTGTTTGAGCATTTCGCTCGGGTGAGAAATACGGCCCCAGCTCATGTCGGTAATATGAAGCAGACCGTCTAGTCCATCCAGATCAACAAATGCACCATAGTCAGTAATGTTTTTGACTACGCCTTCACGAGTATCGCCAGGCTGGATGTTATCGAGCAACTCACGACGCTTCTGCTGGCGTTGCTCTTCAATAAGCTCGCGCCGTGAAACAACGATATTTTTACGTTCTGCATTAATTTTGACCACCTTGAAGTCGTAGGTCTGGCCTAGATACTGATCTAGGTTCTTAGGCGGTTGAATGTCGATTTGTGAAGCAGGAAGAAATGAGTCGACGCCAATAGATACAATCAATCCACCCTTTACCTTGGCTTTCACGCGGCCTGCAACCACAGAGCCTTCCTCACACTTAGATAGAATATTCTCCCAATTTTTCTTCTGTTCAGCTTTGTCAAAGGATAGAATGGGGCTACCTTCCGGTCCTTCAAGCCGCTCGAGGAGTACTTCAATTTCAATCCCGATTTCCAAATCTCCTGTGTCGATAAATTCAACATTGGGGATCGTACCTTCGGATTTGCCGCCGACATCGACGACTACTTCGTTCTGACGGATTTCCGTCACTAGGCCGGAGACTATTGCGCCTTCTTTGAGGCGTTCTAAGTCGCTACCGGCGAGGAGTTCTTCCATTACGGAGCTCATATTCTGTGTTTTGCCGGATAAAACCGGCATGGGTTAAGGGTTATTGTTTTTGTTAGTTTTCCTGTGAAAACAACCGAGTTTTCACACAGGGCGGTTAATTGGGTGCGGGAATACTGCGACTTTGGTCTTGGTACGCAAGTATTATATATTCGGCTTTAGTTTAAAAGCTACAGCGCGCAAATTAATGGACGACCTTGTTGAGTGGATATTCGATTATGCCTTCTGCGCCATTATCGCGAAGCTCTGGAATAATCTCACGAACTACTTTGTCCTCAATAATGGTTTCGACGGCGACCCAATTCTCGTCGCTGAGAGGAGCAATTGTTGGTTTGCGCAGGGCTGGCAACGTATCAAGTACTGCTTGGAGTTTACTCTTGGGTGTATTAAGTTTCAACCCAACCCATTGTCCTGCCTCCAGTGCTGCCTGAAGTAGCATTGCGATACGCTCTATTTTGGCCCTTTTCTCTGGAATAGCCCAACTTTCTTTGTTGGCTATTAGACGTGTGGATGTGGAGAGGATTGTATCAACAATTCGGAGTTTGTTTGCTCGCAGGGAGCTGCCGGTCTCTGTGAGGTCTACAATTGCATCCACCATTTCAGGTACCTTGACCTCAGTTGCGCCCCAAGAAAACTCCACGTCAGCAACTACGTCATGTTTTTTAAGAAACGCTTTGGTAAGACGAACAACTTCGGTGGCGATACGCTTACCTTGGAGGTCTTTTACCTCCTTGACTTCGGAGGACTCGGGTACAGCAAGAACCCACTTCGAAGTAACGTTTGATGCGCGACTGTATACCAATTCACATACTTCGACTACATCGGATTCATTTTCCACGACCCAATCGTGTCCAGTAAGTCCGCAATCGAAAAAACCATATTCTACGAAACGACTAATCTCCTGAGCTCGTACGAAGCGGCCGTCTAGCTCAGGATCGTCAAATGACGGACGATAAGAACGCGAACTAACGCTGATATTATAGCCAGCCTTGTCAAAAAGGGCAAGGGTGGGCTTTTCTAGACTTCCCTTAGGAAGGCCAAAGTTTAGGAGTTTGCCTTTGTTGTGACTCATGAATTCTGAAAAATGGGCTCGGATAAAGGTGAATTTTGCTTCGAATGCAAACCATTCAGGCAGAAGTTTCCCACAAGTTGCCTAGTTAGAATACCGTTGCCGTGCTGTTCGAATGGAGTTAGCCATTTCCATCTCAGCAAGCAGTTTGCAGAGCTTCTCCAATCGAAGTTCACCGTTGCCAAGGTTTTCCAAAGGGTGGTCGACTTCAAGGGTTGTCAGCTCCAGATTTCGAAGGAGGAAATCTTTTGATTCATGTACGATACCTTGGAAGCGCTTGGGGTTTAAACGCCCGCTGTTATCAAAAATGCCCTGCAAGGTTTTGAACTTTTGTAGCCAAGCTGTTGCAGTTTTGGGCCCGACTCCCTTTAACCCTGGTATGTTGTCTGAACTATCACCAATGAGTGCTAAATATTCAGCTATTTGCTCCGGCTGGACGCCAAACTTTTCTTCTACTCCTCTGGCGTCCAGTTTGCGCCAGCCGATCTTTGGTTGGGCTGTGGGCGGAGGAAGTAGCTGAAAGACTCCGGGACCCACAATCTGTGCTAAATCTTTATCTGAGCTAACGATAAAGATTTTCTCCACCTTGTTTCTGAGGCTCTCAACTGCCGAGGCGATTAAATCATCGGCCTCAACACCTGCGCTTTCGTGAGTAGAAATACCCATGAAGCTCGTCATTTGTTTTATGATTGGTATTTGCGCCTTTAGCTCGTCTGGTGCTTCACTTCTGTTGTCTTTGTAGGACTCGTGGAGTTTTTCTCGCTTGGTAGAGCCACCAAGATCGAAGAATGCAGAGATTGCGCAGGGTTGTTCGTCGTCTTCCAATTTCCAGATTGTCCGTAACCAGCCATGCAAAGCATTAGTGTGAAAGCCATCTTGGCGTGTCAGCTCAGGCATTCCGTAGAACGCTCTGAAGGTTAGGTTGAAGCCATCTATTAAAAGGATCTTCTTCACAGTTTAATTTTGCGTTCGCTGTTGTTTAGTTCATCAGAAAAAAGGCGCGCAGCCGTTAAGCTGCGCGCCGCCTTGTTCTATTCCTATACTTTGGTCTACCCCTAAACCAAGCCTCCATTAAGGAGGCCCTTCAAGAGGCTGTCTACCAAAAAAAAAAATTTATAGAGGCTAAAAGCAGAGCTTTGCGTTTTTAAAACTCAAATGTATATTTGCCAAGACGTTCACGGATTTCAGCAACAATTTGTTGCTCTTTTTCTTCTCCCTTGCCCTCAAAGGTTACAGAGAAACGAACAAAAGGCCCGGCGTCGTCCCAAGGGACTGTGCTAATTAGTTCATTCCTAATGAGCCATTGACTAAAGTCTTCACCATTGGCGAATTCTGTTCGATTGCCATTGAATGCGACGGAGACAGGTGCGCGCGTGTAGAGGAAAAAGCTACCCTTGGGCTTAGTCGCTTTAAATCCAATACTGTTTAGGGCTTCCACCAAAAGATCCATGCGTCTAGAGTACTTGTTCGCGATTTTCTCTGTGATCCATGGGTTTTCTAGGGCCGCGATAGCAGCTTCTTGGATTGCTAGAAACTGCCCAGAGTCAGAGTTGTCTTTGACCGTTGCATACGCCTTAACGATGAGAGGATTCCCTACAACAAAACCAATTCTCCAGCCTGTCATGTTGAAGCCTTTCGAGTGGGAGTGCAGTTCCACCCCAACATCCTTGGCACCAGGAACCTGAAGGAAGGAGATGGGTTCTCCTTCAAAGATGAGGGCGCTGTACGCAGCGTCCTGTATAACAATGAGATCATTCTCTTTCGCGAAGCTAACAAGCTCTTCAAAGAATTTAATGGTAGCGCTGGCACCTGTAGGGTTGTTGGGGTAGTTGACGACAATGGCCTTGGCGCGTCCAAGTATATCAGCGGGGATGTTGCCTAACTGAGGAAGGAAGTTGTTCTCTTCAGTTAGAGGCAGGTTGTAAACTTCTCCCCCCAAGTATTGTGCGTGGGTTCCAAAGACAGGATAGCCTGGAGTGGTCATCAAAACAACGTCCCCAGGGTTGATAAAGCACTTGGGTAATAATGATAGTGCTGTCTTTGAGCCAATGGAGTGCACGACCTCCGTCTCAGTATTAATGTTGGAGACACCGAACACACTTTCCATCCACTTCGCCGCAGCGGATTTGAAGGTTGCTCCACCGTTGTCAGCATAACCTCGATTTTCTGGTTTGGCTGCTGCGGTCTGTAAGGCATTAACTACTTCAGGGAATGCCATCTCGTCTGGCTCACCTACTCCCATATCAATGATGGGGGTATCTGGCTTCTCTGCTTTGGCCGCTAGTTTAGCCCGTTTTATCTTTTCAAATTTGTAGATCGCGGTATCTTTGCCAAAGCTGTTTCCACCGATGCGTTCCGCAAACAAGTTTTGTATATATGATTCTTCACTCATGGTTTGTTAATCTGAAAGCTATGTATTGGGTTGCTATTCCTTGGTATTTGTCAAAGTTTAGCTTCTTCTGGATATTGCAATTATGCGAGTAGTAAAAACAGTTGATGAAATGCAGCAGGCTTCCCGGGAATGTCGGATGACTGGCAGGAAGATTGCGTTTGTGCCTACAATGGGGGCGCTTCATGAAGGTCACCTCAGCTTAGTTGAAACGGCAAAAGAGAGCGCGGATGTTGTTGCGGTGTCTATCTTTGTCAACCCCACTCAGTTCGCACCCAATGAGGACTTTGAAAGCTATCCCAGAGATACAGAGCGCGACCTTGGCATATTGCAGGAGATGGGAGTGGATTTCGTTTTCACGCCCACTGCAGAAGAGATGTATCCCGATGACCACACTTTCTTTGTAGACGAGGAGAAGATCAGTAAGACCCTTTGCGGTGTCTCGCGGCCCAGCCACTTCCGTGGAGTTGCTACAGTTTGCACCAAGCTCCTCAACATTGTGCTACCTGACTTTTTGGTTGTGGGTATGAAGGATGCTCAGCAAGCAATCATACTGAATCGCCTCATTAGGAACCTTCATTTTCCCACTGAATTGGTTGTGGCTCCTACAGTAAGAGATGAAGATGGTTTAGCTTTGAGTTCTCGTAACAAAAAGCTCACTGAATCTCAGCGCGTTGAGGCTTTGAAGATCTATCAGTCACTTAAGACTGCCAAAGAATTAACTGAGAAAGGTACAACCAATACCGATCGCCTCATTGCAGAGGTTACAAACCGCATGAATAGCCTGCGTCTTCGCGTGATTTATGTGAAGGCCGTCAGTCTTGACGATATGTCAGACATTCGTGAAGTCGTCCCCGGGCAGACGCTGATAGCTGTTGCTGTCTGGGTCGACCAAATCCGGCTTATTGATAATATAGTCGTCTAATAAAAACTGATTCTGGGCGGGAAAGAATCATCTTCATGAGCCAAAAATTTGATATTCTTGTCATTGGCAGCGGTATCGCCGGGTTGAGCTTTGCGCTAAAAGTAGCTCAAGGTGGAGCATCCGTAGCCATTCTTACCAAAAAGAATCAGGCCGAGTCCAACACCAATTATGCGCAGGGCGGCATTGCTGCAGTAACCTCTGCATCGGACGACTTTGAGACCCATGTAGTTGATACAATTGAAGCTGGTGATGGACTCTGCGATGAGGAGGTTGTTCGCGAGATCGTTCGTGATGGCCCCGAGTGTATTCAGGAACTAGTAGATCTTGGTGTCGACTTTACCCGACTAGATGATGGAAGGCAGTCCTTAGGCAAAGAGGGAGGGCACACCAAACGCCGTATCCTCCATGTGAAAGATATGACCGGGAAGGCTATTGAGGAAGCCTTGCTCGCAGCAATTGCCAAGCACCCAAAGATTACCGTCTATGAACATTATTTCGCCATCGACTTTCTAACGATCAAAAAGCTTTGGAAGCGTGGCATCAATCCAGGAGAGGAAGCTGACCGAGTAATCGGACTTTATGCCCTCGATGTACATACCGGCAGGGTAGAGACCTTCTCATCTCGGGCAGTCTTGCTCGCCAGTGGTGGAGTGGGACAGGTTTACCAATACACAACTAATCCTCCAATTGCTACCGGAGACGGCATTGCGATGGCTCATCGTTGTGGTCTGGAGATCCGCAACCTCGAGTTTGTTCAGTTTCACCCCACCGCATTATATTCTACAAACGGTGAACGTTTCCTAATAACTGAGGCTCTTCGTGGGGAAGGGGCAATCCTCCGCAACCTTGCTGGCAAGGCCTTCATGGAGCAGTATCATGAAAGAAAAGACCTTGCACCTCGCGATATTGTAGCGCGGGCCATTGATCAGGAAATGAAAAAATCTGGTGCACGTCACGTGTGGCTTGACGCTACTGCCATAGCCCCTGATGAGCTTCGTGATCGTTTTCCAAATATCTACAAGGTCTGCCTCCGTAACGGTATTGATATCACGAAAGACCCCATACCCGTAGTTCCTGCAGCGCACTACCTTTGCGGTGGTGTCGCGTCAGATACCTCCGCTCAAACTTCTTTGCCAGGGTTTTACGTCTGTGGTGAGGTTGCCTGTACAGGTCTTCATGGTGCCAATCGACTGGCCAGCAACTCACTCTTAGAGGCCGTCGTGATGGCTCATCGTGGAGCTCAAGCTGTCTTAGAATATCTTACCATACAACAACCCGCTCATCTCGAACTTCCGTTTTGGGTGGAAAGTGACCTTCAAGACACTGACGAGCGAGTCATTCTCCTACATAATCTCGATGAACTTAAGCGTACCCTATGGGACTACGTCGGTATTGTCCGCACAACCAAGCGTCTTGAACGTGCCCGCACACGGATACAGAACCTCCAGAACGAAATCCATGAGTATTACTGGAATTTCAAGGTAGACCCCACTCTCTTAGAGTTACGCAACATGATTCTTGTGGCGCGATTGATAGTAGACTGCGCTTTACAACGTCGAGAAAGCCGAGGGCTTCACTACACGCTTGATTATCCTGAACGTGCTACCCAACGCACGGATTCTCTTATCAAAAAAAACTAGTGGAAAAGATCGGTATCGTTGGCTGTGGCGCGGTTGGGGGTTATTATGGGGGAATGCTCGCTCGCCACGGTCTCGACATCCATTTTCTTCTACGCAGTGACTTTGATGAAGCTCGTGCAAATGGCTTCACTATTGGTCGTGGCAGTGAAATCTTCAGTCTACCGGTCAACTCATATCAAGAACCAGCTGATATTGGCCAATGTGACCTCGTCATTATAGCCCTAAAAAGTACGGCCAACAATATCCTGCCGAAGCTTCTTAGTCCGCTTGTCGGGGACCAAACAATGCTTCTAACGCTGCAGAATGGTCTGGGTAACATCGAACTTCTACAGCAACTCTATCCTGATAATCATATCGCTGGCGGTCTTTGCTTTGTATGCATCAACCGGGTTGCTCCTGCTACTTTTGAAAATTACTTTCCCGGCTACATCGAGATGGGAGAGGCTAAAGGTAGCCCAACCGCCAATCTTCGGAAGATTGCTAGCTGGTTTCAAGACGCGATTTCTGATTGCCGTATCGTCGATCCCCTACAGGAAGCGCTTTGGCGTAAGCTCTGTTGGAATATTCCCTTCAATGGACTATCTATTGCAGCCGGAGGTATTACCGCAGATAAGATTCTTGCTGATTCCCATCTGGTTGAACGTGCTTGGATACTCATGCGTGAAATACAGTCGGCTAGCCCCCACTCTATTCCAGATGACTTCCTCCAGCGACAGTTTGACAACACTGGCCCAATGGGAGCCTATCGCCCATCTAGCCTAATTGACTTTCTTGCTTCTCGTCCCGTCGAAGTGGAAGCTATCTGGGGTAACTCTCTTAAAGCGGGGAAGGAGCGCGGCATTCCTATGCCTGAACTCGAAAAGCTCTACCTTGAATTAAAGCTTTTATGCCCTTAGCTTTTACAGTTGTGAAAACTACTTGTAAGCGAGAAGGCGGTCCTTGATTGCATCCATGCTCATGGATTGAAGCACTTCTGGGTCGAGACGGTTTTGATTGATCAGGGGTAGTTCCGTAAGAGGCTCACTTACTACAGGAGTCCGGTTCGCCGCCACTTCATCAACTCTGTCAATGGGTGTGAAATGGGGCGCCCTTTTGAGCACCTCTGGATGCTCCCTTGCTATGCTACCAATAGTTTTGACTGCTTCAGCGAAACGATCAAGTTCCTCAAGGCTGTAGCTTTCTGTCGGTTCTATCATAAGTCCAAAGGCTTCGGGGAAGGCTACTGTTGGGGCGTGGAAGCCAAAATCTAGGAATAGTTTACCGATCTGCGGTATAATTTGAGTACGAGGTACGCCGGCTGCTTCAATACGGTCAAAATCCTCCTCAGATAGTGTGAGAATAAACTCATGCATTCGTGGCTCCTCTCCTGCGCCAGCAGGAAGCATAGGAAAATCCTCCTTTAATTTTTCAAAAAGATAGCGGGAGGATAGTACTGCCATTGCCGCCATGCGGCGTACGCCTTCGCGTCCAAGCCGAAGAAGGTAGGTATAGCAACGTACTTTATGAGCGAAATTACCCCAGTGCCGGTGGAATGAGCCTACGCTATTGGGAGGTCGTACCGGTTGGTAGATCCCATCCTCAAGAGTGATCTGAAAACCTGGCAGGAAATCGACCAGTTTTTCGCTGACTGCGACGATCGCATCCCCAGGGCCTCCGCCACCGTGAGGAATCGTCCAGGTCTTGTGAAGATTGTTGTGTACGGCATCAACTCCCATCGCGCCGAGATCAGCCCACCCAGCTATAGCATTCATATTGGCGCCGTCCATGTAGACAAGTCCGCCTATGGAGTGAATTTTATCTGCTATTTTTTTGAAGCGGGTTTCAAAGACGCCACATGTGTTAGGATTAGTGACCATTATGCCACAGATGTGAGTGCCATGGATTGAGATTTTGGCATCTAAGTCGTTAATGTCTATCTGACCGGTTGGGTCTGCTTCGAGATGGACGATCCCTGTGGGGCGACCATCACTGTCTCGGCCTCCAACAAAGCCTGCGGTAGTGGCGGTTGCAAAGTTGGTACCGTGGGCCGATTTGGGAATAAGAACAACGTCACGATTTTCGTCTCCATTTGCTTCATGGTAGGCTTGGAACATTTTGAGTCCAACCAGTTCACCCTGAGCACCTGCAACCGGTTGGGTCGTAACTGCTTTAAGACCAGTGATGCGCTTAAACCAGTCTTGAATGTTGAAGAGAATCTCGAAGCATCCCTGCACATCCTCAACCGGTGCCTGAGGGTGCGCATCAGTAAACCCAGGGAGACTTGCGGCCCAGTCATTTATATACGGATTGTACTTCATTGTACAGGAGCCCAGCGGATAGCACGTTTTTTCTGGGCTGACATTCAGGTTCGCGAGTGTCTGGTAGTAGTCTCGGATTACTTGCCGGGAGAAGCAGGGAAGACCAGCTGTGCCTTTGCGCAGGAGCGAAGAGGGCAGCTCCTTTACGGATGCCGAACTCTCTATTGCTGGCCCGAATTTTTTCTGGAAGAAATTCAGCAGTCTTTCGCAGGCATTTGATATAGATTTATCCGAAAAGCTGATTTTAATTAGATTTTCCGAGGGATTTGGTAAGCGGTTACCAACCGCGACACCTACATGCAAACCATCCTTGCGACCTTCTTTAATTAACTCTGAAGCAGGGCAGGAGAGGAGTAATGTTGCTTCGTTGAAAAAGGGCTCATCAGGAAATGCGAGACTCACTCCCGGCAACTTGATTATTTTTTCAATGGTGTCTCGAGCAGCATCTGCAGCATTCTTACAAGAATGACTCATGCCATTCTCACCTTTTGCGAGCATGGCGGCCCCGGCTATGGTGGCTAAGAAGGCCTGATTGGAGCATATGTTGGATGTAGCTTTGTCTTTGCGAATATGTTGCTCCCTCGTTGACAGAATCATGACTCGGCAATCTCGTCCTTCTGCATCGAGAGATTTTCCTACATAACGGCCGGGTGTCTGCCTGATGCCATTGCGCTTTTTTTCGTTTTGCCGTATTCCAAATAGTCCCAGACCTGGGCCTCCGAAGTTTGGTGAGATCGCCAGATGTTGAGCTTCACCAACGATCAGGTCTGCACCATCATTCCCAAATTCCGAAGGAGGCTTCAGTCCACCAGTTGCTAAAAGTAGCGGGTCGATGACTGCAATACTCTGAACGCCTAAATCCGAGGCAAGGTCAGTCAACTTGTCCACATCTTCAAGATTTCCAAAATTGTTGATCTGCGGAAAGGCAATAGCCGCCAATTTGTCCCCAAGATCTTCTGCCTCCTTACAAATAGCATTTCTACAGGTCGCACCTGTTTCGGGGTCAATAGGCGTCTCTACGATTTTAACTCCAGTGTGGCGGAATAGAGTTTGTACAACCTCTAAGTCTGCTGGGTGTAGGCTTTTTGGAAGAATGGCCACCGAGGATTTACGTTTGAGGCGCATTGCGCAACAAACTGCTTCATGTAATGCGGTTGCCCGATCATATAATGATGAGTTTATTGCTTCGAACCCAGTTAGGGTAGCCATTAGGCATTGGTAGATCCAATGGGTCAACAGAGTACCTTGACTGCGTTCAGGCTGGTAGGGTGTGTAGGAGGTTGTCAGATTGCGAAGACTGCTCACATAGGGAACAATCTCATCAACTTCAAAGTCCGGCAATCCATCGCCAAGGAATGACAGGAACGGGTGGTTCTTGCTTGAATTCTTGAAAACAGCGGACTGCAAATCTTCGTAGGACAGTTCTTCTGGCAGGTCTGGCGCTTTATGAAAACGTACTTCCTCTGGTAGATGTTGGAATAGGTCAGGAAGCTCAGAGATACCCACTTTTTTCATCATGGCATCGGTCTCTTCCTTGGTGGATGGAATATAGTGCCGCTTTTTCTCGCGAGGAAGAATTTCTGGATCGTATCCAAGCGGAGGAAGTTGAGTTTTAACCATCTATCGTACCTTTGCTGAAATGATTCATTTAAATTCCACTCTCATTTTCCTGTTACTTCCTGTCCACCTTGAATCACGAACTAGGTTTACAGTTGCTTTTTTATTTCGAATGCTAATCTCACTATTTCCTAATGCTTAAAACAGAACGTGCCGAATTCATCCGGCTGAAACTAGACAAGCACTACCCAGATCCTCCAATTCCCCTATCCCACAAGGACCCTTACACCTTGTTAGTGGCAGTGCTTCTGTCGGCCCAGTGTACTGACGAGCGTGTCAACAAGGTAACTCCTGGTT
>Ga0163109_10002826_pt1 | contig 13351 bp, 17 predicted proteins | sample CRUFie1St13metaG_FD_108704 | JGI IMG/M metagenome (GOLD analysis project Ga0163109, IMG submission 108704) | Marine microbial communities from the Costa Rica Dome - CRUD Field 142mm St13 metaG | ecosystem: Environmental > Aquatic > Marine > Oceanic > Photic zone | place: Costa Rica: the Eastern... | reverse complement strand
GCGAGAGCTGCTCCAAGACTATGACCTGTAATAGTAATATCTTTATTACTTGCTTTACATTCTACCATATGTGCAATGATATCATCCCAAACCATATCTAACGCAGCTTTGAATCCTCTATGAACTCTACCTTCAGATTTACCATCAACATCTAATGATGTTACTTTTCTAAACTTTAAGTCTGATTTTATGTCAGCCCATTGTGTTGGTTCTGTTCCACGAAATACTAAAATGTATTCATTTTTACTGTTTAAAGCATATGCCTGAGTTCCTCCAAAGTCAAAGAATTTGACTTTCCATTTCTTTCCTGGTTTGATAGCTTTTTTAAAACCTGCTTCGTCTTGATATGCATGCATAGATAATTTAGCACAGAACGTTGCATCCGCCCATGTAAAATCAGTCCTCATCATAGTAATCTTCCTCCTCTTCCTCTGGTGTTTGTTCTTCATCAAATTGGTGGTAATCTACTTGTTCACCACACATTGGACAAAAGAGTGGAGGTTCAGAATCAGCAATGTATACTTCAACCTCAATATCACAGAATTGACAAGTTACGTGATAGTCATAGGTATCTTCTGGATCAAGCAAGTGTTTCCCCTTAGAAAGTTATTTCGCATTCACCACCTTGACATGCTACAGCGCCCATTGTATCTATCTCTGTAAATCTTTTTTCATCAAGCTGAGATACAAAATCTATTGGAGTTAAATTCTGTTGTATCTTTGTCCACTTGTGAAGCAAGAAAACATCTTTCAAACAATTAGCAGTCTCACTTGTATCATCCATAAAATAATTTTTAGCAAATTTATTAAATCGTCTAATCCATTCTGATCTCATATCTGAAATTTCACCTCTATGTTGCTCGTCCATAGTAGCAATCATAGTAGCTTCCCACAAATCTCTAAATCCAGCCTTACGTGTATCTACAATAAGACCTGCAGCAAACAATGCTGCTTTCCCGTATTTAGTAACTATTTCATTTTCAGTTAAAACTTCTGTCATAGGCGCCTGCGCATAATCTTTATCTCCTGTTCCTGCAAGAAAACTAATTCCTGCGAATGAGTGTCTATTTTCAAATACATAATCTTCCACTTGGTTCCATTGATGGGATTGTACAGTTACAGTATTAGAAACATTATGACGTAATGTAGGATCTGCACACAATTCTTCATTAGTGCCTGCTTCTACCCAATTCTGTTGGACAAGTTTTACTTTTTCTAATAGATCTGTTCCATATAATTCTTGTCTATACAATGATCCTTCTGGTGATATAATAGGAAATGCTACACAGTAATCTGTTTGATTAGCAGACCATACTCCTTCTTCAACCATATATGGATTTGTATTAGCTATTAGTTGAGCTACTTCTGTTTCTTTATTTAACTGAATATGGCGTAGATAGCGAGGACTATGCTCGGCATGGATACCACTAGCCGTCTCCAATAAGACTGAAGCGTTTCCACTAGGCTTAACACACGTGGTCCTGGCCGCGGGATTGATTCCAATAAGTGCAGCAACTTCCTTATTAACTTTCTTAACAATTTCAGCTCCTTCTCTTTGTATATCAGCGTCAAGTAATACATCTGGATTATTCATCCATCCTGTTACTGATACACCTAGCAATGCTTCCCTTTCAAATATTTTCTTTGAAGTATTGTCTAGGTATTTAAAATTAGTATATCCAGCTTGTAGTGTTCCTAGTATAGAACCAGCTCTACAAGCCTTAAAGAATTCCTCTTTTGTAGAACATTTACCACCATTAATCTCAGTTAAGTTACATCCTTGCCAACCAGACTTACCATTTATCTGAGGATACATTCCAATCTCAACACATGGATTAGTTGTATGTTCTTTTGACTCTACGAAGTAGAATCCTGGTTCCCCGAATTGTTTAATTGGTTCCATTCTTTTCTTAAACGAATCCTTTGTCTCTTCTCCACGAACAATAACAGCGCTATTGTTGGAACGACCACGCTGAGGATTATCAATAAACCAGTTTCCAGTCTTAGCATTTAACATCTCCTCATCATCTGGTGAAAATAAACATATAGTTGCAGATCGTCTTACTCCGCCAGCAAGAACAGCATCAGAAGCATGCATAGTAATATCATAAACTTCTATTGGCTTTAGTCTATCTCTACCACTAAGAACTACACTTTGTAATAAATGTTCAATTTTATCTAAGGCACGTCTAAGAGGTTCAGGTCCAGGAGCTTTGAAACCACCAGATATCATTGCACCTTTTGGTCTAATGCCATTTAAATCAAAATACACTTTACGGCCAGCAAACTCTGGGAATTGTTGATTGTCTGTAAAATAAGATGACATTAACACTCCAAGAGCATCTGCCCATCCTTCAATACTATCTTCTACTTGCCATCCTTTAGCTGATTTCTTTCTTTCAGCTACGTTTGGCATTTTGTCGACATGGTGTTGTTGCACTGAGAATCCCGCTCCAGCACCGCATAGAAGCACGTAGAAACACTCACTAAAGAACCTTGGTCTATCAGCATACGTAGATGTACAGTTATACATTCTCATCATATGCTTCATTAGTTGCTCACCACCAAACTGTAGAGCTCTTTGTGCACCTAGTGTATATTTAAGTTTGTATAGAGATTCAGCTTCATCTATCAATTGAGATAATTCAGGAGTCATTTTCTTTGCATAGAAGTTTCTATGCATATCCATTACTCTAATAACTGATTCTTCCCATTGTTCGTACCTTTCCTTTTCTTCATCCCACCTTGAATAACCTTCATAGAATTTTGTTTGAGACATAACATTTCTTGTGTCCCAGTCTTTAGAATTTGATACGACTTTTAGCATAGAATCTCCTCACACTAACGCTTAGTGTTTTACTTAATTATTTGTTTTTGTTAGGTAGTATTATATAGAATTTTAAGAGATTGGTAAACAGGGAAATCCCCGGAATTTAAAAATATTTTTTTATTTTTTTATTCGAGGTAAACAAACTTTTACCTTATACCTGTCTTGCCATTCTTTAGCATCTAAAATAGTATTAACCAATGGTTCACCTTTAATGTTTAAACTAGTGTTTAACAACATTGGACAACCAGTTTGGTCATGCCATTTTTCTAACAATTTTCTAAAACCAGTATTGTCTTTCTTTACAAGTTGGACTCTACTAGTACCATCATAATGTATAACAGACTTCATGTCATGTTTAGCTTTTGCAACATATTGCATATATGGACCAGCTGGTCCTTCATAATATTCATCAAAGTATTCTTCTAATATAGCTGGTGCAAAAGGTCTAAACTGTTGACGTCTTTTTATCTTATTAACTGTGTCTTTAATATCCAACATTGGATTAGCTAACAAACTTCTATTACCCAAAGCTCTAGGACCAAATTCAGCTTTACCACTAGCTACTCCAACAACTCCTGTCTTATTGAGTTCATTAATAATTTGATTTACAGGATACTCTCCTGGAATATTATGTCCAAGATAAGGTCCAGGCCAATCTATATGATAATCAGTAGCAGCTAATACACAACCAATTGCACTACCAGCATCTCCAGGATTAGGCATAATCCAAACTTTATCAAACATATTATGGATCTTAGAATTAGCTACACAATTTAATGCTACTCCACCTCCATAACAAAGACTACTAGAATATTTTCTAGCTTTCTTCATTATACCATATATTTCTTGTTCGATCAACAGTTGAGCTGATGCAGCTTTATCATAATTATGTCCTCTTAACTTTTCTGGAAATCCTTTATGATAATTTAAATATGGATCATAATGATGTTTTGCTCTTCCAAAAGCTGCCATACCCATTGTGATATATTCATCTTCATTAGGTCTAAGTGCACATTCTTGTGTCACAGCAGAATAAAACAATCCTAATGATTTAGGATATCGTAATGACCAAACCTTCTTTTTCTTATACCATATAGACGCAGTATCCCATTCTCCTATTGCATCTATTACTACACACACAGGTTCTTCTATAAAAGGCCTCGTATAATAACAGGCTGCAGCATGAGACCAATGATGATGTATTCCGATACTTCTAGGAGCATTTTTATAAAACTTTCTGAGATAAGATGTAGGAAATTGTTTACGAACTGCATAATATTGACCAGCCCATAACTGTCTTGATTTTTTTATTAATGGTCTTTCATAGAAATAAACTTCTTGTGGTTTTCCAAATGATAGAGCTTCATTAACTATTTTTTGATTAAGATAAGGGTCATTCTTAATCCTACTATAGCGTTCACTATGAGCAGCAAATACTAATTGTTGATCAACGAAGACTGCAAGGCTAGCGTCGTGAAACAATCCAGTCCAACCCCAGATTATTTCGTTAGTCTTCATTTTCCTTTTGAACAGCTTTTTCATAGTAAAGAATGACCTGATTTTGTTCTTCAATGAATCGTTTAATTTGTTCAAAGTTTAATGCCAGAGCTTGAAAACTATCTGCATTCATAGCATATAATACAAATTCACCTTGGGTTTGTTTTATTTCCTCAATTACTTGTTGTAAGTTTGCTTCAGTCACTACAACAATATTAGCATCTTTCATCTCTATTGGATTAGGACGAGGAGCTATTTGTATAACAGGAGCTGGTATCTCTACTGTTTCTACTACAGTTGGTACTGTAACAATTTCTTTCTCAGGGGTTCGACTGCACGCAGCTATTGTTAGTAGCGCAGTTAATACCACCAAAGAATTTATCAACTTCTTCATTTATTCTTTCCTCGCTTGCATTTGGATCTGCAAGACTATTTTTAATTATATCAGTGTTAGCTAATATCTTTGATATAACTTTATTCTTTTCGTTTACTATTTTAAGATTATTGCTGAGCTCATCATTAAGCAGTTGTTGCTTTTTTATTGCAGCTTTAAAATCTTCAATCTCTTGTTGAACATTATTTCGATATTGTTCAAACTCAGCTGCAGTTTGTTTCTGAGCTGTTTGTAATTTTGCATTGTTAGATGTGAGGATTGAGATTCTTGTTTGAGTATCAATATAGTATTTGTATCCGAACCAACCTACTATTCCTAACAACCCACATAATATAATTAGTAAGTATATTCTATGAACCATATTACATTCCTATATAATTCTTAAATCCTCTTTTGATAACTGGGGGTTTATCTTTTTTATATCTTTTATCTGTAACATCTCTTGGACCCATGTTTTTAGTATCATGTGGAATTCCAGCAGATGCAGCAGTCATGCCCATCTCTTCTTGCTTTCCTGTAGGAGCTTCTTTATATTTTTCTTCTCCATCATATGTAGCTTTTGTTTCTATATCTTTTCGCATTGATGCTTGCATTTCTTTAATACGTGCTGTCCATAATTCAGTAGCCTGTTTTTGAGTTAAATGTTTTGTCATTTTATCAATTCTCCTACGGTTACATGAACTTGTTGTTGAGTTGGCATATGAATAGCTTCGTATATTGGAAGTCCAAACATTTCTCCTACCGGATATGATTCATCTAACACTCTTATTTCATCTTTAGCATATACTACATCATCAAATGTTTTACTTAAAACTTTTTCATTTCTCAATTTATAAATGCCAGGTGTTAATTGTTGATTCTCTAACATAAACCATTCAGACTCTTCTGCTAAAAAATCTAGTCTTTCAATCTCACTAGCTTCTAATATTTTATTAATTGAGTTATTAGTTAAATTATTTTGTTCTTTAATCAGAAATAAAGCAGAAGCATAACTTGCTAGTTTAGAACTTCCTCCTGGAGCTTTAGCTAATAACTTTTTTATATTATAAACTATTCTATTGAATGGAGTATATGTAGCTTTCTTTTCAGAAGTATCTAATTTAACAGACTTATCTCTCTTACCGTCTTTATCGATAATTCCCAATTTATAAGCATTTGTTTTTTCAAATGGAGTTGTTAGCAGCTTTAGAAACCTAAAGGTGTAAACTAAATCACTTGCACGTGTTAATAAGCTCATATTGTTCTCAACACTTCTACTACTTTTTTATCCATTTTAACATCAACATATTTGTGGTTATCGATATACTTTAAAAATATCAAAAAGGGTTTCAACACACTCCAATGTGCGTCATTCAATTTCAATTCTAATATCCTGTTTGCAGGATCTATTCCAAATACATTATAAACAGTTATCAAATGATTTATAATCAGACGTTCAGATAGAGTTCCAGTTTCAAGATACTTATTAATGAGTCTCTTAATATACTTGAACCTATTCATATCCTCATAAAATTCTTCAATGTCACCCATTACTGGGTTATAATAATGTTTAGCTGCAAATAAGAATAAATTTTCTTCAGTTAACTCATTAAACAAATCTACCTCAATTCATATGCGTCGACAATTCCTCAATCAAGTCTTGCTTATTTTTTCGACGGTCTAATTCAATTCCATGCTCACGTCCAAGCTCTTCTAGTTCTCTCTTGGACATATTATCTAGGCTTGGACTTTCATCAATCATTTGAGCTTCTTGTTGAGGAGATTCATCAATAGGTGCTGGTGCACTAACTCCTAAGTATTCATCAATCTGCTCTTGTGTCAAAGATTGACACTTTAACAATTCATTAGTCCTAGGATGCCTCCAACCTCGAGGTGTTGGAATTGCATCTTTCTTATAGCCAGGTGGTGATATCATTTCATTCTCCTATTTTACTATGGATTTGTCCCCAGTTTTTTGATCATTACCTCGGTGCTTTGGATTAGGACCAGCTTTTTGAGCTGTAACATTTGTAGAGAATACTTTCTCTAAATTTGTCGTATCCGCATCACCTTTAGCTATAGCAGCTTGAAAATCTGCTGCCATATCTTTTGCTCCTTGACCTTTCAACATATCATTTTGAGTTTCAGGTGGTGAAGCCTTTGCATAATGTTTACTTCTGTCAGCTGACTCTTCCCACATTTTGGTCATAGCCTCTCTCATAGCTGAAACAGAATTTGGTCTGGTATATTGTGTAACCATTTCTAACTCCTGATTAGCTTCTTTCTGTACTTCAGCTTTACCTATCTTAGGATTCATTTTAGCTGTTTCCTGATTTTTTTTCTTTTTCATAGGTGCATCATCATCATCCATCACTACTTGATCATTTTCTTTTTGGACAGCTTCTTTTTTGTCACGATCGGCAGGCTTTTTTGTATAATCATATTCTCCTGGAAATGGTCTCTTTGTAGGATCACCTGGAGCTAAAGAAACAGCTTTTTTGCCTTTAGCTGATGTTCGAGAAACTTGTTGTAGTTTCTTTCGCATAGCCATACCCATATTCTCATCAATGTCTTCATTTTGAGAGCGTTTTAGATCATCTGCTGATGGTCTATCTGGATCACCAGGTTTAGCAGGAGCTTCACCTCTCTCACGTTTTTTATGAATGTTATACCACAAACCTTTTTTAGCAGTTTTGCCATCTTTAGTTTTGTGAGTATCTTTTTCTTCTAGCTCTTCAACTTTAGCTTGAATTCGATCAAAGATAGGCCAACCAGTAGATTCTTTTTTAATTATTTCGTTATCTACAGGAACCATTCTAACTTTCTTTTTACCATCACCAGGATCCATATACTCCTGTGGTTTTTTATCAGCAGATTTAGAATCACCTTCATCTACTGCTTTAGAAATAGCTTTTCGACGCTTATGTAGATACTTGTCTGTGCTATCAGCATCTCCATCATTGTCAATGTCTTTATCGTCTCGATCAGCATGAGTACCTTTTAACTCACCTTTATCGACGGGATCCAATTTTTTCTTTTTTTCTAGGACCTGTTGGAACGCAAGCCCCATCTTTTTGATATCTTCGGTTTTCATTTTTACCTCCTGGTTACATCCAATATTGGGCTGCGATTGCTCCAGCGGCAGCTACAATAGCTACCCAGAACAGCTTATTAATGACCCCAACGGTCTGAGCGTTATTTCTAACTTGCTCTTCAATCTGATCTAGTTTTTCACTAAATCGATTCATTCTATCATATGAAGCATTATACTTTGACTCCATATTATGTAATTTCTCTTCAGCACGGGCTAAGCCAATCATAGCTTCAGTTAACTTATCTATTTTCGACTCAATTTTATCGAGACGGTGTTCCATTGTCATAACTTGCCCTACCTCTGGTTTTAATTCCGGCATAATATACCTATTTATCTCTCACGCCCTTCTTTAATCTTTCTAAATCTTTCTTGAGTTTATCTTTATCAGGGTGTCCGGCTTTATTCAAGCCAGTCTTAGTAAGATTTTTCATACTCAATGAAAGTTCGTTCTTCATATTCTTTTTGAAGTCAGCATGATCCTTTTCAGCTGCCTTTCTACTTGCAGTAGCTGCTGCAGCATCTTTCTGACGATCAGCCATTGTTCTTCCTCCAGCTTTATCTACCATCTTGATTAGACGATCTCTTGCTTTACCTTCATTCGCTTCTTTAGTAGGCTTAGGAGGCAGTTTCTTCATTGCTTTCTTTATTGTCTTTTTCATCTTAGGATCTAAACTTTTGAAACCACCAGGACCTTGTTGCTTCATCATATCTGGATTGTCTCTATACATCCTTGCGCTAGCATTATCTTCATTCGTACCTGCTGGTACTTTTGCTGTTGAACTGTATCCCATCTTCTTACGAATCTTCTTATCAGCCATTGACTGACCTCCAATTCGTTTATCTTGACGACGAGCAGATGCACCTGGCTTAGCAGCATCTGCTGCTGACTTTCTCATATAGTCACCAAGTTTATTGGATGAGATTTCATTAATATAAGTTTTGAATTTATGCATCTCTACCTCCAATAGTTTGAGCATTCTTTTTTCTTGTATCTTTTAATCTAGCTCTATCTAATGCCAGATCATGTTTTTTTGCATCTTGTCTTTTTTCTCTATCAATTCTTGCTTTGGTTAGATCTACCATTGACAGAGCAGGTTTCTTTTCTTCTTTTTGACCTGGAGTACGTAGACGAGCCCATCTATCTGATGCGTCTTTACCCCATTCCATCTTTTGAGGATTATATTGAGTTTCCTCAGTAGCCTTTTTGGCTACCGAGGTGGCAATAGCCATTTTCTTGTCCATAGGCATGTTAGGATTGTCTCGTTGAATTGATTTTGCAACTTTATTCCTTTTTTTGATTTCATTTGGAGTTAAGGTCTTTTCTTCTATACGTTCTATAGCATCTAACCACTTACGAGCTCTTGCTCCATCTTGATGTTCTATAATAACATAATTCGAACCAAGCACAGCTATAGTTGCTACTTGATCCGTCTCTTTTATTACAACTTCATCCCCTAATTCAAATAAATTGCCTGCTACATATTGTTCTCTTTCTTCAGAAACAGTTTGTAGACTTATATGATTTTTGAATCCTCTCTCTTCTTTTAATCCTAATCCTTTTCTAACTGCATTAAATAATGTTCTTGTGTCTCTATTAGACATAGCTTTTGGAACACCTTGACTAAATGTTACAAAATCATTATCCTTTGCAGCTTGTCTTTGTTTAGTAGCTGATGCTCCTTCAGCACCTTCAGCATCTGGATCTCTTTGACCAGCTGATACTACTTGAATACTTTTAAAGTTATATAATCCATGTCTGGATTTCTTTCCATTATATTTGTTTAATATAATGTCAAATTCTCTTACTCTATCATCTCCAACAATCATTACTACAGACTTATATCCTTGATTGTGTAAACTTGTTGCAGCTTCCATAACATTACGTACTTTTTTGTCGATCATAACTTGACGACCATGTTTAGGAAACATTTTCCTAACATGCTTAATCTTTTCTTTATATGTTAATGGATTGCTTTTTGTATCGTTGGATTGAGATAGAAAAATCTTGTATGGGTTTCTACCAGCTTTCATAGCCAATTTATCTAATAATTTGCCATGACCAATAGTAGGAGGATTCATTCTACCAAAGGTAAAATAACATACACTCTCAGCTTCAACTAAATATTGACTAAATGATGATATCATTACGCAGCACTTTTTCTACCAGCTTTCCTAGCTAATTCCTGTTTTCTTAGTACCGGAAGAAGTTTTTTAGCTTTTCTTGCTATTAAATTTTTAATAGCTGGTTTAGACATGCGTTTTTCAAACTCAGCTTTACGTTGATGAGTCATATCAGATTTCTTCATTCCCTTAGATAGTTTTGCTAATACTTGAGCCCTAGCTTGTTTAGCAGCTCTGTTTTTAATCCTTTTAGGATCAGCTATCTTTCGGGATTGCCGCATCTTTCCCATTTTTAATTTGGGAGCTCTACGTTTTAATGCACGACCTTGTTTGATACGAGATAGTCGAGACCATGCCTCATCTGTTTCTTGTTCTTCTTTTATAAAATCTGTAAACTTTAACATTTAATTTCTTCCTGGTTTGTCCCATCCTTTTAATATATTAGGTGAAAAATTGTTATATGAAAACTCCATACGATCAACAATCTTTACAGCATCACCACCAAGTTGGTCTATAGCAACATAACCTTCTGCCCCAGTCACTTTATATCCATTACGAGTCTTGACAAAAGTATCGATATTTCCTAACCGATTAAGACTATTTATAAGTTTTAATTTAGCCAGAACAATAACTTTCTGAAGATCAAACATCTTCTTTAAACTTGCTTTATTCTGAGGAGAAAAGAAAGATAATATTTCATCTAACTTTTTTTGCTGTGCTGATTTTCCTTTTTCTGTTTTTCTTTTGTCGATTTCTTTTTGATACCTATTTTGGATCCAACGTATGAGATTGCTGACATGACGATTCGTATCTTGAATAACTTGACCTTTACGTACAAAGGTATTACCAAATGTCTCAATAAGCCCAGCAAGATCTTGATTCCCTTCCAAGGTGCGGAGAGTATTCCCACTAATTTGGTTGAATAACTTCCCAGCTTCGCTAAGATACCCATTTACTTCCTCCGTATCTTTCTTAGACATTGTTGCCCGAGTCAGGTCACGTAGCATAGCATCTTGTGACCAAACATTCTTAGTTTGTTTAAATCTAAACACATTGACACCATAAGATGCTTTCATGGTTTCAAATGTTCTTCCTGTATAAGTAGTGTGCCAAACTATTCCAATTTGAGCTGCTCTTATTTCTTTCGCTGCTTGCGAGTCAGCAGGTACTGCATATACAATAGTATTGGGATGAAACGTAATATAATTTTTCCCCTTTATTTTTTTAGTTTTTAAATCTGCTTTTGAATATAAAAAGTCTCCTTGAATGACTCCTTTGAAGCCTAACTCAGGAAGATGTTTTAAAGCTAACTTTAACTTAGTAGCCAAATCGCCAGAAGTATCAGCATCCACGTCCGCAGGAGTGTAATATACTTTTGGTGATTTATTGAAAATCCCTTTTTTCGCAACAAAGAAATTACCGTTTCTGGGATCAGTACCAGCAAAAACAGCAGGAGCACCATCCCACTTAACACTAATTGAACCATCATGTTGACCTCCTAACATATCTCTAAGACTCCTCAAAGCTAAAATTGCTTGACGAGTTCCTTTTACACCACCATAGAGAACTTTATCCTCTATATGGGTCATATGAGTATTCTTTTGTTCGTTTAGAGTTTCTTGGAAACGTAACATATCTAACTCACTTTCACAAATACAGAACTTACTTCAGTTGAAGATGCTGCATATGATATCATTTTACTAATTGCACATTCAATTTTAGATTTGCTTGCTTTATCTAGGGCAGTAACAACTTCTGTAACTTGAGTTTTAGATACAACATATGGAACTGTTTTAGCTCCTTTGTTTTGTATTTCTGTTATGAAATCATCTAATTTTACAGAAGATAATCTTTTATCAAAACTTTTAGCTTTTGTATAAAGATTTCTTAAAAATGGAACTGGACGAGACTTATATGATTTTATTATATCAGCATTTGTTGTTAATCTTGTTCCAGGCACACATTCACTAACAATTCTGTCTAAAGGACCAAAACCTACTTTTCCTCCTTGAGCATATTTTCCATTTATCTCACCTGATATACTTGCAGTAGGTTTAAATGATCTTAAAACTACTGATCCAGTATTATAGTTTATAAAACCATCTATCGACCCTGTAAAACTTTTCTTACCTAAGTTCATACTTTTCAGAATAACAGGTTTTTGACCAAATCTATAATTAAACACTTGAGCTTTAGCTGTTCTTCTAGCTTGTTTTAATGATACACCTATAATTTTCTTTTTTGTATATTGATCATATAAAAAGGAATTTAACATATGGATACTATCAAAATGGTCAAAATCCATTTTAATTAAAGAAGGATCAACCATCCACATATCTGCTGGATTCCATTTATCAATACCAATAGTATGACCAGCTTTCTTTAATAGTCTATTGGCTGTATTACTAATTTGATCTACAAACTTACTATTAGATCTTTGACAGAATATATAATTATTTCTACCAAAGGTTCTGTGTAATCGTTCTGCATGAAGAATACTACTAGCCATCCAACCTTCACCAGCTTTAGCCAATAATTGTTTTGCAGTAAATTTACTTTCTACAGGAAGGTTACGATTAAAGTCTTCCATATCAAAATTTGTTCTTGGATTAGAAAATTTTAGCCCACAGCAATATGCAGATAACGATTCGTGTTCATCTGTTGTTAAATCTTTAGATGCATCTGGTTTTACAGCTACTCCTAAATTTTGGAAAGGACCACCAACAAATTTAACTAGACCAAGAGATCCACCTCTTTTTAATGCTTCTGGTGATGTATCTCTTTGAGCTCCATATTTGGTTTTAAGATTATCAACAATTTTATCTATTGTAACTGTTCTATCTGACTTAGGAACATACACAGCAATAACTGTCTTAGTTTTGTCTTCAATTTTACTGAAGCCAATCTTCCTAAGTACGTCTTTTAAGTCTTGAACAGTCGACTCACTGATGATATAATTATTAAATGATCTCATTAGTAACCTCATCTTTTCCTCTATTTATATAAAAAGAAAGGGGCTGTTAACCCCCCTCCTTTGGTTCAATATAAATGTTTTTGCCTTTCCGCACTACTTCATATTGATACTTATCAAATCCGGAATCAATGAGATCTTGGTTTAAACCTTTTACAAAAGATGTAACCATATCGAGCTCTTGCTGATCGGAGTTTATACCGATCAGCGTTGGCTCTTTAGGATCAAGCGGCGTTAGCATATTCCACCGCTTTGTTTACAGCTCTAACCTTACGAGCTTGGTTTTGACCAAACCATGAAGACTGCATACGAGACTCAGCACTCTTACCCATAACATGATCAGTAAGATATGTTACAGAGTTAAGAGCTTGCCACCAAGTTCCTTCACCATACTGAGCACCAGGCTGAGTGTAAAGAACATCCATAGCTTGCTTACCATTTTCAGTAAGATCTTGAACAGTCTTT
>Ga0163109_10002825_pt1 | contig 13353 bp, 9 predicted proteins | sample CRUFie1St13metaG_FD_108704 | JGI IMG/M metagenome (GOLD analysis project Ga0163109, IMG submission 108704) | Marine microbial communities from the Costa Rica Dome - CRUD Field 142mm St13 metaG | ecosystem: Environmental > Aquatic > Marine > Oceanic > Photic zone | place: Costa Rica: the Eastern... | reverse complement strand
TCATCTTTCATTTTTTTGTCACATAATTTATCCAAAGAATCAAAAGAAGCTTTAAGTTTTTTCCATGAACTATTTACCGTCTTAATTTCATAGCTTGCCATGGCTTCATGTTGAATTGGTGCAAGCATTAAGCCAAGCGCAGAAAGAACTCCTGGAGTTGGAGGAATCAATATTTGTTTAATGGACGAAATTTCAGCTAATTTGCCACTGTGGATTGGACCCGCGCCACCAAATGGCATTAAGGTAAATTCTCGAGGATCATGTCCCTGTTTGATAGAAACTAGCCTCAAAGTTTGAGCCATATTTGAATTAACTATTTCATGAATACCTAAAGCTGCCTGAGTCAGTGAAAGACCTAAGGGTTTGCATATTTTGTTTAATATAGCTTTTTTACTTTTCTCAATATCAATATTTAATGATCCTGCAAATGTATCCTTGTTTAAATAACCTAATACAAAGCTAGCATCCGTAACTGTAGGATTCTCTCCACCTTGAGAGTAACAAGCTGGTCCAGGAAATGCTCCAGCACTTTCAGGCCCAACCTTTAATGCACCACCAGCATCAACATATGCAATACTACTTCCGCCGGCACCAATAGTCCTGACATCGATCATAGGAATATTTAAAGGATAATCCTCAAAACCTCCATCATTTGTAATAATTGCTTTACCATCCTTTATTAAGGCAACATCAGTACTAGTGCCCCCCATATCAAGGCTAATACAGTCAGGATGACCCGCATTTAAACCAACGTTTGCTGCTCCAATAACACCTGCTGCAAGACCTGATAATGCAGTTCCAACTGGTTTTTTACAAACATTATTAATTCCGCTAACACCTCCATTTGATTGCATTACATGAAAGGGACAAGTTGCACCATCTTTTGATAATGATTCTTGTAAATTGAAAAGATAGTTGGTAACTATTGGCTTTACGTAGCCATCAAACCCTGTCACTACGAGTCTTTTGTATTCTCGTTTTCTCGGCAATACTTCAGATGAAATTGATATTGGGATTTCCGGATAAAGTTTTTTAAGCAATTTTTTTGTCTTTTTTTCATGTGCAGGATTTGCATAAGAATGGAGAAAACAAACAACAAATACATTACAGAGCTCCTTTTCAACGAGATATTTAGCTTTTGCAATTAAATCTTTTTCATTGAGCTTCAAAATAATACTTCCTTTAAAGTCCATTCTTTCTTCAACACCTACACATCGTCTTCTTGGAGCTAGAAATAATGGCTCAACAGGATCCATATCTAAGTCATACATTTTTGGACGCCAGCCATATCCTATTTGAAGAATATCGCTACATCCCTCAGTTAAAAGCATTCCTACCCTGGCTCCTGTTTCAGTAATAATAGTATTTGTTGCTACTGTTGTTCCATGGATAATTCTTGATATATCTTCAGTATCTTTGCCAGCCAAAGAAAGCGTTTCACTCACTCCATCCATAAATCCAATGCTGAATTCTGGAGGTGTAGAAGGAACTTTATTTACAATCCAAGAATTTGAATTCAAGTCTTTAATAAAAATGTCAGTAAAGGTACCGCCAATATCAATTCCTATTTCAATATTTTTTGACATCAATTTACTCCCTTCTTCAATGCTGCATATGTAACAGTGAATATTTAAAACTATATACGAACCTCGAATTTAAAAAAAGATAGTTAAAGCACTTCTATTCTTATTTATCAACAAGGGGATATTCGAGGTTCATATTTTTTTAATATAAATAATAATAACTTTTATTATAGAACTTACAATGAAATTTGCTGAAAAATTCCATCTTAAAAAAACATTTTGTTACTTGTTTTATTAGATTTATATTATATATTTAATAAATATTTAAATTAAGTTGTTATGAATAACAAGCCAGTAAACGCTTCGCATACATCTAGGGTTATAAAAATAGGTGACAAAATTCCACCAAATATTTTCAAATTATTAGATGGCGATGTTCAATCAACAATTACATCTGATGAAGTTTTTAACAACAGTAAAGTTGTGCTATTTTCTGTGCCTGGCGCTTTTACTCCTAAAAGTACGAATGTTCAAATTCCAGGCTATCTTAAACATGCAGAACAAATATTTAACTTTGGTATAGATAAAATAATTTGTGTTTCAGTGAATGACGCTTTTGTTATGGATGCATGGGGTAAATACTGTAATGTTGAAAACAAAATCCTGATGTTAGCTGATGCTCATTGTCATTTTTTTAATTCAATTGGCCTCGAGATGGACTGTACAAGATTTAATTTAGGTTACAGGTGTGAAAGATTTTCAATGATAATTGATAATGGAGTGCTCAAAAAATTAAATCTAGAGATACCTGGAGGTCCAGTAGAAGCTTCTTCTGCTGAAACCATAATTAAGAACTTATCAGGAGATTAAATATGACAGATATTGAAAAAAGGAATCTTAAACTTATCGATAAATGGCTTAATGCATGGAACCTTCCAGGTGGATCTCATCAGGAAATGTTGGATTGCTATTCATACAAAAATGATCTTGAGGTTTTTGCCCCTATTCAAAATTATTATGTAGTTAAAAAAGGTGGTAGCAGAGATTTTTGGGATAAGGGTGAAGGAGAAATTGAGAATCAAATGAAGTCAAGGCAAATGGTTCTTTCAAATAAAATTGCTTCAGGGAATAAAGTTTCTATCGAAGGAAAAATCACAACTGAATCTTTAGACGGTCAAACAAATGAATGGAATTTTGCAGTCTTTTTTATAATTGATAATGAAACTGGTTTAATAATTAGTGATCATAGTTATATGCCAGATACTCCAGGCATGAAAGTGCTTAAATCAGAAAACTAATTATTTAAAATGCCAGAAATTATTAAAGAATTTCCTCCCGGGCCTGATAAATCAGTTGAAAGAACTTTCATTTCACCAGAACCATTTTCTATTTCTGAGTCAGTGAGAAGCTCTGCAAAAAAATTAGAAATATATGATCATTTAAATTTTTTAAAAAATAATGGATATTGCATTCTTGAGAATGTATTTGATGATTCTTTTACTGAAAATATAAGAAATACGATAATTGCTCTATCTAAGGAATCTGAAGGTGACTTTAAAGGACTGTCTGCTGCAATGTTATTAGGCAGAGATCCTATTTTTGAAGAAGTGATTACAAATAAAAAATTACAAACCGTAGTTGAATTTGCGGTTGGAAAAGGAGCTTTATTATCTCAACTATTAGGTGGAATTAGACCACAAGGTGGAGGAAACTTCGATATTCATATTGACTCAGCATGGACACCTGCTCCATTACCTGAATATCCTCTGATGATTACTGCATGTATGCCATGTGAAGATTTTACCTTGGAGGCTGGCCCTACTAAAGTAATACCTAAAAGTCATTTAAAAAAAAGACAGCCATTACCAGAGGAAATCAAAAATGAAAAAGGTGCAATTCCGATATTATGTAAAAAAGGTTCGCTAGCATTTTGGTTGGGATCAACTTGGCATGGTAATTATCCTAGATCAAAAACTGGAAGGAGAATTGTGTTGCATATTTCATTTTCTAGGTTAATGATGAGAACAATTGAAAATTATGACTTCCTTGATGAAGAGTGGCTGAGAGATAAACATCCATCAATAAGAACAATGCTTGGCAGAGATGATTTTTTAGGAACCTCGACAGTAACCAGTGGAGGCACTGACAGGAGCAAGACAATCAAAACATTCAATAGATCTCATTCTTGAGTGATAACTTGAAAACAAGAACAGTAAATGACCAAGATCTAAATTACTCTTGGTATGTTCTATTCTTAATGACCTTTGCTTTTGCAGTATCATTTATCGATAGACAGGTCATGACTTTGTTAATCGAGCCAATTAAATCTGACTTAAATATTAATGATACTCAAGTCAGTTTATTAATTGGATTCGCTTTTTCAATATTTTATATATCAATGGCAATTCCTATTGCAAGATTAGTTGATCGAGGAAATAGAACAAAAATTATTTCACTAGGTATATTTTTTTGGAGCCTGATGACTGGTATGTGTGGGCTCGCAAAAAATTATTGGCAACTTTTCCTAGCGCGAGTTGGTGTAGGTGTTGGAGAGGCTACCCTTACTCCTGCAGTATATTCTCTTATTCCAGATTTCTTTCCAAAAAATAAACTTGGTACAGCGGTAGGCATATATATGCTTGGCATGTCAATTGGAACTGGCCTTGCTTTGGTTTTAGGCGGCGCCATCCTCAGTTATATGTCAAATATTGGTGACATTGCTCTTCCTCTTATTGGCACTCTTAGGCCATGGCAAGTAACTTTCATGATAGTCGGCTTTCCTGGAATTTTACTTGCATTATTAATTAGAGTGACTGTCAAAGAACCTCCTCGAAGAAATATTTTTGAAAAAACAAATGATGAAGTTGCTAAAACTCGACTAGTCACCTTTCTTAAAAAAAACTTCAAGACTCTTGGATTTATTACCATCGCATACTCGTTTGGAGGAATGGTATTTTATGGATTTCTTACGTGGATACCTGAGCATTTAAGAAGAGCTTTTGATTGGGACATAAGTAATGCAGGATATATATTTGGTCTAATGCTAGCAATTTTTGGATCTTTTGGTGCTGTTTTGGGCGGTAGATTTCATGACTATTTATTTAGCAAAGGTTATCAGGATGCTCCAATAAGGTGTGCTTTAATAGTGTTCTCATTGTTAATGCCAATTATGGTTGTGACTCCATTGATTAATAACTCAGTTTTAACTGTTGTAATGTTGGGTGTTTTCTCCTTTACGATGTTTTTGCAACAAGCAATGTCGCCAGTTGCTATACAGATGATAGCTCCAAATCATGTGAGAGCTCAGGTTGTGGCTATTTTTTTCTTTATTTCAACTTTTTTTTCAATTGGTATCGGTCCAAGTATTGTAGCTATATTTACAGACTATATTTTTAAAAATGAAAATCTCTTGTACCTTTCCATATCCACTGTTTCAGCAATATTTCTGCCCTTCTCAATTATCTCTTTATATCTCTGTTTAAAGCCTTACAAGACGAGCGTTGATGAGGCTAACGATAGTTAACTTAGATCAATCAAACAAAATTTTAAGGAATCAGCATAACTGGATTATAAACTTGCACAACTAGACCTAGGTGTGCTAAATTTTATGTATCACAACATTTATTGGGGGAAGTGATGAAAAAATATTTTCTTAGTTATTTGATTTCAATGCCCATGGTTTTTCTGGGTCTAAATTCTACAGAACTTTCTGCACAACAAGAAATTGAAGAGATAGTTGTTTCTGCTACAAAAAGAGACGAAAGTCTTCAAGATGTCAACATTGCAGTAAATGCTTTTACAAATCAGGATTTAGATCAACTTGGTTGGGAGGATATCACTAGTGTTGCAAATCAATCACCGAATGTCGATATTAAATATGCTTGGGGTAACTCAATGCCTATTTATACTATTAGAGGTGTTGGTATGAATAGTTTTCAGGCAAGTGATACCGCAAGTGTGGGCCTCTTTATCGATGAGGTTTTTCAAACTTCAATTGTTAGCATGGGCGCTCAATTATATGACATGGAAAGAGTTGAGGTGCTTAAAGGACCTCAGAGTGCTTTATTTGGAAGAAATACCAATGGTGGTGCAGTAAATTATTTCTCTAGAAAACCTACAATGGAATCAGAAGGATTTGTAAAACTTGATACTGGTAAATATGAAAAAAGAAAAATTGAAGGTGCTTATGGTGGTCAGATTGGTGAAAATCTAGCAGCAAGGATAAGTTTCGTTAGCAATCAGCAGAATGAAGGCTGGGTTTTAAATAGAACTACTGGAAATAAACAAGGTGAAGTTGATATTTCTTCAGTAAGAATGCAACTTCTATGGGAAAAAGATGATACTTCTGTATTATTTAAAGTTGCATCGAGTGAGGATAGATCTCAGCCAGTATACTTTCAGCATATTGGAACAAATAAACCTGGTGGTGGTTATTGTGATGCATACCTTCAAGGAAGGCTTGATCCAAACACATGTTTTGATGTCCTAGGATATTCTGATACTGATAATGATTGGTATGCCGGAGATTATTCAAATGTTGCTGGCACACCCATAAATGAAGATGCTACTCTAGAAAATGATCATAAGCTTGCAACACTAACAATTACAAAAGGATTTGACGGCTTTGATTTAAAATCAATTTCCTCTTATACAGAATATGATAGGGTGCAACCAAAAGAATCTGATGGAAATCCAGCATTATTTTTAGACTTTTTATTCAATACACAAATGGATGCATGGTCACAAGAATTCAGACTTGTTTCAAACAACGACTCTAGTTTTAGTTGGATTGCTGGAATTCAATTTTCAAAAGATGATGTAGCAGAAATGCCTCCAAGAATTGGCTTCACATCTGACTGGGTAGGCTTTAATTTTTGGCTTTCCTATACTCAAGAAAGAGAAAATAATGCAATCTATGCACAAGGAAAATGGGAGCTATCAGATAAAACTAGCTTTGAACTTGGCGGAAGATATCTAAATGATAAAATGAGCATGGATGCATCAGTTGGAATAGCTTTTGGTTATCCTGCCCCTGCTCCAGCTGCAGTATTAGCATCATGTCCAAATGCATTTGTTGATCCCTGTGGACTTGACGAGAATGCATTTACTTGGAAAGCTGCTTTAAATCATACACCCAACGAAGATACTTTATGGTACTTTAGTTTAGCCACAGGATATAAGCCTGGTGGAATTAATGGAGGCTTAAATACAAACCCTCGGCTTTACAAACCATTCAAGGAAGAAGAAGTTGAATCAATCGAAATTGGCTATAAAGCAACTCTTCTAGATGGGAGAGCTACACTTAATGCTGCTTTATTTGATTATAACTATGTAGGTCTTCAGGCAGCTACAGCCCGAGAAACTGGTGATGGTTTAGTTTTAAATTTCTTAACAAATCTTGCTGATGCAGATGTATCTGGATTTGAAGCAGACTTTAAATATCAAGCGACTGATAATCTTCAATGGCAATTAGGTGTTGGAAAATTAAATACTTCAAACAATGATCCAGGTGCTAACTTCGATGGTCCACTTGGTAATTCTCCAAGAGTATTACCTAATGCTCCAGAACTCAACTACAACATCGCATTAGATTACTACAAACCCCTTGCTAGTGGTGGATCAATGAATGTATTTGTGGATTATGTATATGAAGGTGAGCATTTTAAGGAAGTTGTAAATATTCCAATGCTTGAAATTACAAATAAACTTTTAAATGCTCGAGTGACATGGAATTTATCTGATGATAAAACTAGCATTTCCTTCTGGGCTAAAAATTTAAATGATGATGTATACATTATGGATACACTTGGTGCCAGCGGAGCAACTGGATGGGGTGTTTTCGTTACAGGTATGCCAAGAACCTATGGGTTCAGTCTTGACTACAGATTTTAAAAATACATAGTCACAACTGAGGGGATCATTTGATCCCCTCTTTTTTTTATGAATTTAAAATTAAAAAATAAAAAAGTATTTATTTGTAGTGCTGATACAGACTTAGGCGCGGCATGTGTTGCTGAATACTTAAAACAAGGTTCTAAAATAAATGCGACATGTCTATCAGCTAAAAAATTAAAAAGACTCCTTAAAAGATTTGATGCTGATGAAAATGATAAAAATTTAAATATTCTAATTAATGATATTTCTAGTGAAAAAGATAGATTGATTGTTAAAAAATCAGTTCAATTAACAGATATTTTAATTACTCACGTACCGGGTCCTCCATCAGGAGATTTCCTTAAATGGACTAATGAAGATTGGTTAAAGTCCTTCAATGACATTTTTTTAACTTCAGCTCAATTAATAAATTTTGCGCTTCCCAGAATGAAGGACAAAAAAAGTGGATCAATAATAAATATTTCAAGCATGACAACTAATTTTCCAATGCATAATTTAGAACTATCAACTGTCTCAAGAACTGCGCTTGAAGGTTTCACTAAGAGCATAGCAAAGAAAAATGATTTTCCTGGTATCAATATAAACTCTATTCTCCCGGGTTATTTCTTAACTGAGAGCCTTGAAAATTTTATTAAAAGTAATCCAGAGTCTGATCAAGAAAATATTAAATTAAAATTATTAGAGAAAATACCGGTTGGAAGATTTGGTAAGCCTGAAGACTTTGCTAAATTATGTTGTTTTGTGAGCAGTGAATATGGAAGATTTATTTCGGGCCAAAGTATCTTAATTAATGGCGGTCAAGTCGCTTAGTTTGATAAATCTAAATGTCGCATTGGTTTTAGCGTAAGAAAAATAAAAAAAGATCCCACTGGAATAAAAAATATACTTACGATTGACATAGAGTATTTTAATGCAGACTCATAACCAATCATATCTGTAATAACAGCTATTATTGCGGCTCCAAATGCATATGAAAATAAATTACTAAAAAGCATAAAAATGGCAGTTGTTTGAGCTCTCATATTATTTGGTGCTATTAATTGCATAATTACTGGTGGAAGACCCTGAGGTATTGAAAATAGGAAAGTTACAATGCATAACATGGTAACTGCAATGTAAATATTTGAAGAAAGTGGCATTAAAGCTGCAAATGGAATGGTCAAAAATGCAGCGTAAAGAACGGTTCTCATTGGTGCATCTTTATAATTTTTTTTAGACAAATAATCTGAAATCCATCCTCCAGTAAAAGGACCCAAAACTCCAAAAATCATTAATGCAAAGCCATAGATTAATCCAGCATCCACAATATTTACTTCATATGTTCTACGAAGCCATTCTGGAATCCATACCATAAAGCCGGCAACTACCGCACCATTAATGCATATGCCAATATTCAAATTTACAAAAATCTGCCTCAATCCCCATAGATAAATAATTACATCTTTAAAGCTCGATTGTTTATTGATATCAGCCTCAACAAATGATTGCCTCTTGGGTTCCTTAATGGTGAGAAGTAATAACAATACCATGATGCCGGGAATTGAAACTATTAAAAAAGTGATTTGCCAAGGTTTGATAATTCCATAATATGGCAATTCCACCAAAGGCATAGTTGATACTATGGAAATAACAGCACTACCTACTAACATGGCTAAACCTGCACCAAGATATAGACCAATAACATAAACACCAATTGCTCTTCCTAGTTTTTCTTTTGGAAAATAATCTGCAATCATTGAGTAAGCAGCTGGAGACAAAGCTGCCTCTCCCACACCTACTCCAACTCTAGCAAGAAATAAATAAAAATATGTCTTTGTAAGTCCGCAAAGCGCAGTCATTAGTGTCCATAGAGCTACTCCAATTGAAATTATTGTCACGCGATTTTTTGTATCAGCTAGCTTTGCAATAGGAATTCCAATAAATGAATAAAATATTGCAAAAGCTAAACCTGCTAATAATCCAATTTGCGTATCTGTAATCCCTAAATCTTCTTTAATTGGCTGAATAAGTAAACTTAAAATTTGCCTATCAATAAAAGCAACTGTATATGCAAACATTAATACGCCCACTACATACCAAGGATAAAATTTAGATGATGATTTCATAGGAAAGGTTTTATGCTACTTTTTTAATTAATTTTTTTCGCAAAGCTCGTGATTTTCTAATATTAATTTGATTTTTTTCTATAACAACACCATAGATATCACGAGCAGATTTGTTGGATATTTTTCTATCTAAATAGTCGTCTAAAACTAAATTCATATTTCTCTTGAGTGGATTTGAATGACCGCCACTTCCAGTTGTCCAAAGTTGTAAAATATCTCCTTTGATTAATTCGATGTGACTTTTTCCAGGAATTGATTTACTTTTTGCATTTTTTTTCTTAATAGCGGTTTTACACATTGGCCCATCATGCCCGCCAGATAATCCCCATGGATTAAATTTATGCCTATCTCTTCTCAAAGAAGCAGTGGCTTTTCCTCCAAGCCATTCGACCTCTGAATGAAATCCAAGACCGCCTCTCCATTTACCAGCACCACCCGAATCTTTCCATAACTCCATTTTTTTAAATCTAATAGGTAATTCAGCTTCACTCACCTCTAACGGAACATGATATACATTTGAAGCGTCATGATCAGTGGTATCAATTCCATCTTTTTTAGGTCTTGCTCCCATCCCACCCATCCAGGGTCCACCAATTGCTCCAACTATGCTTTCATTAGTTTTTTCATCTACTGAACCACAATAAATTACTGATGCTTGACCACAATTTGCAGCTGGATACCTATTAGGGATTGCTTTTGCAAGAACTCCTAATATCACATCGACTACTCTTCTTAATGAAACACTCCTTGAGGCTACTGGAGCAGGAAAAGTAGGATTTACTAGACTGCCCTCAGGGAATTTAATGGTTACTGGCCTGAAACCACCTTCATTATCTGGAGAGCTATCGCCTGTTAGGGTCCTAATCCCAAACATAACTGCTGAAGTTGCCGATGAGGGAACATTATTTATAGCTGTTTTTACCTGACCGGAAGTGCCGGTAAAATCAAATTTAATATTAGATTTTTTAACACTCATTTTAACTGCTATTTTTAAGGGCTCCTCATTACCAATTGAGCCATCATTGTCTACCCAATCATGAAATTTATAATCACCATCGGGAATATTTTTAATTTCAGATCTTGTTAATTTTTCAGTGTAATCCAATAAATTATCAACACCATTATTAAAATAATTTAAGCCATAATTTAATGTTAATTCACTCATCCTAGCTGAACCTATTTTTCCCGCTGCTATTTGAGCAAATAAATCTCCTTTGAGAGTTTCAGGAGTTCTGCTGTTTGAAGCCATCAATCCAATCAAATCATCATTTATTTTTCCCTGATCTATTATTTTAACCAACGGAAGTCTAAGACCTTCTGAATATAAATCATGTGCATAGACTGATGCACTCCCAGGAAGCATGCCTCCAATATCTTGGTGATGAATCATCACTGCTGCATATCCAATTAATTTATTTTTATGAAAGGCTGGAACGGCAATAGCAATATCTGGAAGATGAGTGCCTCCAGAATATGGGTCATTTACAATGTAACAATCGCCATCTTTTGCTACACCCTGAGGATAACTTTCAGCTATGAGCTTCCCTAAGACAGTAATACATCCCAAATGAATAGGTATTGAGACCGCTTGAGAAATATTTCGCCCTTTAGAGTCAAGTAAAGCTGAGGTAGCATCACATGCCTCATTTACCATTCTAGAATGAGCTGATTTTAGAATGATTAGTTGCATTTCTTCAGAAATTGAAGACAATTTTCCATATAAAACTTCTAAACTTATTCCATCCACTTTATCTATTCCTTTTTTTGTAATCTTTAACATTGAATGTGAATCTTTTCATTTGATCTTCTGTTCCATAATTAATAATACCGTCTAATACAGGCCCATTTTGATCAAAACCATTTGAATCATTCAAACCAACCATCCTTGCAAAATGTTTTCCAGGGTTTCTATCCAACATCTCTTGGGTAACTTTTTCTTTAATACATTCCTGAGTTTTAATCCTTCTATGATTCATGAATGTTGTTAAATTTATTCTTAAACCATCAGTTAATTTAGGAAATGCGCCGTGCCAAAGATTTCCATGCCAAAAAATAAGAGATCCTGCAGGTGCCTCAACTGGAATAACATTACTTTTTTTATAGTCATCAGCACTCGGTTGTCTAGCTATTTTATGTGAATATGGCACAACAGCTAACGCGCCATCATCCTTAGTGTAATCAGTGAGACATAATACACTGTTGCAAGCATCCACCCATTCAGATGGCAGCTTGCCGTTTGGTGATGGTTGAGTATCCGCATGAAGACCTAATGAATCTTTATAATTAACCCCTTTCCACTTGATAAATGAAGACATAGTAGAAAGTTGAGCTTGATTATTCAAAAAATATGATGACAAACATAGAATTATTTCATTCATCAACCATCTTTCAAAAATCTCATCTTCAAAAAGCAATTGATAAAGAACAAACTGACTGTCTGTTTGTGGGATAGCTTTATAATTTCCTGAGTTAGTATTTTGATCTAATTTCAGAGTATTACCTGTTTTCTTTTCAGCAATTTCAATTATTTTGGCTAAAATTTCTTTTCTTGTATTTTCGGATGCGACTATTTCTGGTGGTATAACTGTAAAACCAATATCTTCAACCTCATTTATATATTTTGCTAGATTTAGTTTTTCTATGACAGTATCACAGCCATAATTCTCAATACTTTGATTAACTTTCATAACTAAACTAATTATACGAACTGCTGGTCATATCTTCAATTAATAGATTTAGTTAACCAACTAGAATTAATTAATCATATAATAAAATTTTAGGATGCGCCCGTAGCTCAGCTGGATAGAGTACTTGGCTACGAACCAAGGGGTCGGGAGTTCGAATCTCTCCGGGTGCGCCAATGTCTATTTTGAATTATAGAATTTTAGCGTTGAATCTTTGATCGAAAGCAGTCGAACTAAAAAAATATCTTTTAAATAATTTTGATAATTTCGCCAAGGTGATTTATGACCTTGCTTTGGCATTTTGCTTAATGCTCTTTGAACATATCCTGAAGTAAAATCAATATATTCATCATCTACAACTGCATTAGGATCCTCCTGAGGAATGCAGGCATTAACTCCTTGTTTATCCATTTGATTCAATAGTCTACATACATATTCACATGTAAGATCTGCCCTGAGAGTCCATGAGGCATTAACGTAACCAAAAGAAAATGCAAGATTTGGAACTCCACTCAACATCATTCCTTTATATGAAAGTTTTTTATTAGGTATCACCTTAACTTTGTCAATGGATACATCTATATCATTAAGCATATTAACTTCTATACCTGTTGCTGAAACTATGATGTCAGCAATAATTATTTCACCTGATTTAGTTAGAATTCCGTTTTCGGTAAACTTTGCTATGTGATCTGTAACAATAGATGCTCTTTTATCTTTAATTGCATTAAATAAGTCACTATCCGGAACAAGACACATTCTTTGATCCCATGGGTTATACCTAGGAGTAAAGTGTTTCTCAACGTCAAAATTATCGCCAAGCTCATCTCGCACTAGATTAATAAGTCTTTTTTTAATCATTGCTGGATATTTTCTGGATAAATAAAATCCGAGACTTGTTCTAAGAATATTTTTCCATCTGATTAAAAAATAAGTCAAACGCGAGGGAAGTATTTTATTTAATGCTTTATTCCATGAGTCTTCACCTGGGGCTGAAACAACATAACTAGGAGATCTTTGTAACATTGTTACATGATCAGCTTTTTCAGCAATTGCAGGCACTAAAGTAACTGCAGTTGCTCCGCTTCCTATTACGACTACTTTTTTATCTTTATAGTCCATGGTCTCATCCCAAAATTGAGGATG
>Ga0163109_10002824_pt1 | contig 13355 bp, 19 predicted proteins | sample CRUFie1St13metaG_FD_108704 | JGI IMG/M metagenome (GOLD analysis project Ga0163109, IMG submission 108704) | Marine microbial communities from the Costa Rica Dome - CRUD Field 142mm St13 metaG | ecosystem: Environmental > Aquatic > Marine > Oceanic > Photic zone | place: Costa Rica: the Eastern... | reverse complement strand
TATTACAAACGTAGTCATTGTCAGTGCCTTTGGTTGATTGTGCTTTTATTATATGCTCAACTATAACGAATGTCAAGTATTTTGGTTGATAAATTTAGAATTAAATTGTAATTTAAAACTATCCGCATCTTGTTTATATTCAAACAAAAATGTATCTTCATATACGTTTGTATATTCTGAAATTATCCATTGATGTTTAAACATTTGAGTTTTACAATAATCTTTACCTTGACTTCTTAAGTCACTATGTAACCGTACACTATGTCCTCTAGGTTCCCAACGTTTTTTATATTCAAAAATTTCTATAGGTGTCAATGCATAGTCTCCGATTCTTCTCTAACGTCCACACCAAAATATTTTTCGCATATGTAAACAATGCTTTCTGGTACTAATTCTTCGTCTTTACCTTCAGGTATAAACAGCCCTTTTAATTTACCTTCGCTTGATATTATCAAGCCCCAATCATCTTCATGCAGGGCTTCTTCGAAACTTATTGTTTTTGATTTTGACATAACTCTCTCCTCTGAGAAAAAAAATTAATCGTCTTCTGCTACTTTTTTACTTATCACTTTATACAAACCAGGATTGACCTCAAGAGCATGAGGCATTAGTTTGTGTCTAATATAGTTGCGTCTAAATGAAATATCATTATTACTAGGATCTTGAATGTAAGGCACGTTGTTCATATGAGCCCATAGTTCGAAGTCTCTCTTTCGTGTCTTTCTAAAAGGTCTAATTACATGATTCCTACGGTATGGAATAATTTTGCCTTCGCCGTTTAGACTACTAAAGATCCAAGACTCAACACAATCATCAAGTGTATGAGCTGTTACTAGCGGATAATCATTTAATTTATCAAAAAAATTGTATCGTTGTTCGCGCCAAAAACATTCTCTACTTCTACCCATAGGCGGTGTCGATCGACAACGGTCTGCCATAAAATGTATGCCATGTGTATTGCAATATCGTTGAACAAACGCAGATGCATCATTTCCATGAGCTGTGCCGTGGTGATAGTGCAAAACTTGCACAACATGATTCCGCCGTAAGAAATCTAGCACTACCATAGAGTCGATTCCTCCGCTTACAGCCACATTAATCTTACGTGGCATTTTGCCTTGCATTTTGATTAAGGTCATACCTTATAGAGCTTTACGTAATTTAATCTAGTTTCGTTAACATCAAACAATTTGTTTTTTGTTTGTGCTTTTACTTTGCCTTTTACACGAAGCATTGTACCTATATCATATTTAAATTTATTCATAAATGATACAAGATTGCCTTTAGTATCTGCGGCTGTATAGTTGTAGGATTCCCATTGTGTACTGTAACGACTGTCAAGAATAGCAATGACCGTGTCGATGACATCTTTTTCTTTACCTATATACTGTGAGTCTCTATACTCTACACGTATTTCTTTTGTTAAACTTGTTTCGTGTTTATCACGCCTTACAAATTCAGGTATAAAAGCCACCCTACCTAAGTTGTTTAATGTTACAGTATCTTGTGAAACACTTTCAATCATATCACGTTTGAAATCGTCTAAGTCACCTAATCCTAGCATGACATAACGCTTCATCCATTTTTGTATTTGTGTTACTTCTTCATAATCTTCTTTTATAACAGTTGGCTTATGAAAGTCTTTAGGCAAATGATCTACAAGCCCGTCCCAAAAAGAAAACTTTAGTGCTTCTTTGTTAGAAAATATAGTTGGATTATCTTCAGAAAATCTACGTGTGTCTTTAACGTAGCCTTTGTTAATACGTTGCATAGCACATGCCATTGCAAGTGCATCTAGTGTTGGTACTGTTTTTAGCGGAAGTGAGTCTTTACTCAAATAACCGTTCCTAATTTTTACATCGCTGATCATTATATGCCTCTCTTTTGCCTAATTATTTTTATATTATAGCACCAAAAAATAGCAATGTCAAGTTTTTTTGAACAAGTAGATTCCTTCGCTTTTATAAGCATTTTCAAGTTTATTATTGCCTACACCAGGCCTAACATTCAATAACATATCAATTTGCTCAATATATTTGAATCCATTGTTTTCGCTTATGTCTTTCCAGCGATCTACTATTTTAAACTCTTCTTTGCCGTCCTTGTAGTCAGCAATGTTTACAGCATACAAAGCATCTTTTGCAAGAGCTGTGTGTAACATCTTAATAGTTGGCTCTGCATATTTGTCAAACCATTCATCTATGTTCGAACAACTATTCATACACTGTGTAGGCTCATCAGTATAAGTTTCTAGATTAAAGTAAGGTGGACTACTAAATGCCGCATCATATGTGCCTGGTGTTGGTGTAAACTGTTCGCTTGGTATATTGTGCATACTGTATCCGCTTCCTAGACCAAGTTCGTTCATTAGTTCTCCTAATGCTTCTAGTCCGCGATGTGTTTTTGTATTTGGATCAATACCAGTATAGTTGTAACGCATGTTACTTGTCATGCTACCTATCATACGTCCGCCATAGCCAGAACTAAAGTCAAGTACATTGCCCCACATAGTAGGACATATGTATTCAAATACAGCTCTTGCATTCATAGGCTTAAAGTTTGCAATAGTGCCACCACTTACTAAATCTAAAGCTCTGCGTATGTTTGCTGGTAGTACACTTTTTTCTGCTTCATCTCTGTATTTGTAACAGAAACTTATTGCACGTTTTAATCTTGTATCGTCATAAAACCTTGCTCGCATACTAACCATTTTGTCTTTGCGTGTGTATGCTTCTTGCATGTTAGGAAACCAAAACCTACTAAAGTTTTGTCCTGCTGTGTTTCCTACACTTATTTTACCTTGTTCAACTGAATGTGTTTTTGTGCTGATTGTTTTTAATTCTTGTTTACAACCTTCTAGTGTAAAATATGTAATTGGAATAACATTTACACTTCGATAGATATCAAATACTTCGTTGACAATACTTTCCTTGCCAGCTTCATTTGCAGAGTCCCATCGTTCTTTTGTATACGTTTTAAGTTTGTCTTCTACGTGTTCGTAGCCTGTATACTTATCGCTAGTAGGAGTTACATTCCATTCATTGCAAATATGTGTGTAATATTGATTAATTAAAGTATTTGTCATATATCTTTTTTATCTTGTCCTTGTGCTTGTAATGAGGAATCTTTGTCCAAAATGATTTTCCGTTTGCAGGACTTGTTTCTTTTAAACTCATTATAAGTCTTGTTATTTGTGGACTGTTATAATAAGTAATTATTTCATCTGCTTCTTGTTTTGATTGAGTTTGGATCCATATAGCATTATGGCCTGTGCCGTATTTAGGTTCAGCATATTTAAGAATACTTTTAGCTGAACGGTTACCATTTTTACTAATAACTACTTTGTGTATACCAACACCTTCTCTTGGCGTAATGATACTTTTATCTACACCTACAGTTTTTCTAAAAGGCCCGCCTTCTCTACCAACTTGAAATATTAATTCTACCTCACCTGGATTATTTACAATATTAGGATGATTGATGTAGTAAGAACCATAGTTAGCGTCAAAAGTTTCAAATTTACTATGTAATATTTCTTCTGCATACAAGTATGATTTTAAATTATGCCCTGGTAGATATATAGGATCATCTACAATAACACTTTCGTTATCAGTAATAAATTCAACTTTGTTGTCAGTCTTTGGTTTAAAATACATAGCACAAATAGGCGTTATACTAGCGGTTACACCTAAAAACCTATATTTAGAAATTTGATTTATACTGTTACGTGTATATCTATTTTTATTAGGTCTTGTCAAAATAAGAACATTATCGCAAATGGGTCTAAAATGATCTACAAATTTATTTGTAGTTGCAAAGTCTAAAGAACTTATAATCACGCTGTATGAGCGTTGTACAGCTTCGTATGGCTGTTGTATAACATTTACTTGTGCTTGTTTGTCATCTAATGCTTTCTTAAAATTAGTTTTACATACCATTGTTTGCAGACTATCTATATCACTAGCAAATATTTGCTTTGAAAAAATATGCTCTGCACGTTCTACTTCGTTTGGAATTAATTTTTCAAGTGTTTGCATAAGACGTTGTGCTAAGTACATCAACAATGTGCCACTACCGCATTGCGGATCTAAATAAGTTGTACTAGGATCTTCCAATAAATTTACATCTAATAAGTCTATTGCTCTTTTAGCAAATACTTCTGTTATAATAGTTTGTGATCCAGAACTATCGTAAGCCTGTAATTGTTTAAGACGTTTGTTAATATTATTGGTAGTCATAATATTGTCCTAATGCTCTATTTGCTGATACTGTATTAATAGTACTCATTATAGCAGACCATTCTTCAGTGGTTAATCCTGTTACTTGTGTAACAATATCATTTTCTAAATTTACTATGTCCTGTATCTTTTCAAAAACTAAATCATTAGCCCATGATATATCTGCTAACTTATAAATTTGTTTTAGGCTATATCTAATTCTTTGCACTGTAATAGCCACTTCATCTTGCTCATTAGTATTACTTTTTTCGCCTGTTGAAGAACGTTTTTTATTTGTGCCTTCTTCAATCTCATTCGAGTTCATTTGAGTTGAACTCTTATGACTATTGGCATCTTTCTTTTTATCTTGTAATAGTTCTATAATATTAATATCAATTGCACTACTATCAATACACGTACCAATACGGTCTATATGGTTAGTAATATCTGCTAAGAAGCGTTTACTAATTTCTGCACCAGTAAGTATATTCCAATTATTGCCATCATAATCATAAACATCACTCACAGCCAGCCATTCACTTATTACACTTTCAGTGGTTTTATTAGTTGCATCAGCAACTCGTTCACAGTAATCATATACAACACTAACAAATCTTTCTGGTGCATAGTCAAATACAACTACACTTTCTTTTCCATCTGATGGTGACTTACAACGAAAACTTCCTTGAAAGTAATCGCTTGCACTTTTATCATTATTGATTTGATGTACACTCCACCATTCAGGAACAGTTGTGCCTTCTAAGAATCTACCACAGGTAAGTGTAATAGTACCTGCACCACCTTCATGGTCATTACGTTTTATTGCTTCTTTGACTTGTGCAATACTTTTTACACCTTTGCCGCTTGCATTTATTATCTTACGTTTTGTAAAGAAAGGATGTTTTTGTAATGCTTTTGCAAACAAGCCTATTGCCTCAACATTATCAGGAAGTACAAACAATGTATGTCTGCTTAATTGATCTGCAACATTCGCAAATCTTTTAGGTGGCTTTTTGTAATTTTTTACTAAAAAGTTTACAAACTCTGTAACACCCATTACATTTTTGAACTCGCCATCTTCTGTAGCAAATAGTTTTGCAAATGTAAAGCCTTCGTCGCCTAAGTATGCTTTTACTTTGTTAGGTACATTTACAAGTGCATAATTAATATCTGCACGTTTACGAAATTGTTGTGTTAAAAAATTATCTTCGCCTGCCTCTAATAATTGTTTCCTTATTGTTTGTTCGTCTATGTAATCAAAGTTATAAGTATCTTTGGAATCGTATCTTCCACTCAACATAGTTTTATATGGTGTTCCGCTAAGTTCAACTTTAAGTTTGAAACTTAGATTATTCCATAGACGTTGTGTGTTATCTGTTGTAGTAGCATAGTGTTGTTCATCAAAGAATACACAATCCCAGTCTGTGTCAAAAATTTGTTTTACAAGTTTGTTTTTAGTACCCATATGTTTGTTAATAAACTGAAGGCTTGCAAATACTACATCAGTACCTTTAAACTCAAGGCTTTTAGTTTTTTTGTAATTATGGTATTTCCATCCTGCATAATTAACGTGATTTTCTTCACCTCCAGGTAATAGACTTGCCCAACTATCATTCACACCAACTTTTGCTGTAACAATAAGTATTTTCTTTGCACCTAATGCTTTAGCAATCTCGTAACTAATACGACATTTGCCAGCTCGCATAATAGCATTTACAAGTATGTCATTTGAAACTTTACTACGTTCTACAGCCCAGTCAATAATATTTTGTTGATATTCAAAACTAGACCAATCTTCTAATGCTTCAACACCGTTGATAATTTTGTTAAGCACAGACCTTACAGTATGGCTTGCTTCTTTTGCTGTGTCACAATCGGGAAAGTCAAACCATTCACGATTCTTATCATCTCTACTACGTAGGTAACCATTTCGTTGCAGAGCTTTGTGCAACACATGGTCTGTAATATGTGCTGGTACAGAACGTTCGAATATCTTTTCTAGTTTTTCTGAATTACTAGTGCTGTCTTGTTGCTGAATTCGTTCATCGGCTGTTAACATTGTTTCTCCTACCTTAAGACGTACAGGAAAAACTTCGCCGTCAAATGCAATACTACGTTTACTTTGGCTTTTTGTAGTATATTGATAAATGGTGTTCATGTGGATGCCTTTGAATGCCTAACTATTATATAAACAGTATAGCTTCAAACTTTAATGATGTCAACCTATAAGATATCGTCTGCTATACCTAAGTCAACCAATTGTTTTGCTGTGTAATATTGGTCGGAGGGATTTTTTATAAATTTGTTTCTAACTTCTTGTACAGTCATGCCTGTTGCTTCTTTTAAAATTTGCAAACATCTTGCTTCACAGTTTTGATTCTCTTTCATTTGAGCTCTTATGTCATGCATCTTAGCATCTAAACTATCTGAGTGTTGATGATTCATTATACCTGTGTTCTTCCCAATATAACGATAACCTTGTGATCCACTTGCAAATATTAAAAAGCCTGCACTCATTATAGCACCAACACCAACTGTGCTAATGTGATGGTAGCTACTTTTCATTATATCTATTAGTGCAAACATCTCATATAAATCACCACCAGTGGTGTTTACATAAAGCTCTAGCACCCGTTTAGGCTTTTTGACTAGATTACAACTAATAATCCATTTAATTGCTTCGCTTACATTTTCGTGTGTAATTTCACCGTTAAGATAATGAATATCGTTATCTAGTAACGATCTATCTACGGCATCTGCACTATTCCAACTATCGTATTTAGGCATAATTTATTATCATATTTATGGTATTTGTGTCCATTTATTTTTTGCTAATTTGTGCTTTTCACAATAACGGATAAACAATCCTACTTCTCTACCATGTGCTTCTATCTCCCAGGGTAGATCCCAGTAACTTGTCTTTTCAGGATTATATGTTTTACCCATCCAAACTTCTTTATTAGGATTAAGTTCACGTCTTGCGTATTGTTTTACATGCACCATTTCATGTGCTATTGTTTCTAATAATTGTCTAAGAGGTTGTGTGCGGTCAATTTCCAATTCAAAAGTTCTGTTATCATCCAATTCCAAACAATAACCCATTGCACCTTTTGGTTTAGTTAGATTTACAGTGATATCTAAATTATGCAAACGAGGCATCAAAATACTGGCACAAAATTCTACCATTTTTTGGGTATGTTTTTTCTGTGATTTTGAACCGCCAATAACTTCTACAAACATAGTAACTCCTAATGTTATTAACAGTATATACTATATTGTAATATAAGTCAAGTATTTTGGTTTACATTCTAAATGTGATACGCCCTTTGCCCATATCATATGGACTCATTTCTACTTTTACAAGATCTCCGGCTACTAGTCTTATGCGGTTTTTACGCATTTTGCCCCCAGTATAACACACAATTTTGTGTTCGTTTTTTAGCTCTACACTAAACATTTGATTTGGTAAAACTTCTTTAATTTTACCCTCTACTTCTAAAATTCCTTCTTTACTCATTTTTCTCCGTTGGTAATTTATCTATTTTTTCTATTCGAATAGTCCCTTGATCGCCCCATTCTATTCTTAAGTTGTCACCTTCTTTCCATCCTTGAGATTTCATTATCTCATCTGGGATTTTCATTGTCATCTTATCTGTATTAGGTATATCTTGGAATATATCTTCTACTTTGAATTCTAATTTATTCATGGTTTCTCCTTAGATAAATATTTATATGAAGGACGCTTATACCAATGCCTTCTATGGCATAGTACGCGAAACTCAAGATTTACACGGTTACGACCTTCCACAGCATCTTGAGGCATATATCGTTATGCTTCTTGCAAATCATGTTGAACATCCGGACTTCCTACCAAACACTAGTTTTGCAGAAAAGTATCTTAGTATAGAATCTAGAAAAGATGCAAAGTCTTTAGGAGATACATGCCTTTTTGTGTCTGGTGTTTTTCCTAGCATGGGCAAACGTAAAGGGTTGGATAGAAGTTACTATACAAATATAGGTATAGGATCTTATTCATCTATGTACGGTGACCTTTTTGAAGAGCTTGCTAAACATTTTTTGTTCTTAAGTGACTTTATAGATATAACTATACATTCTTCCAAACCGAAAAGCTATAACCTTTTCCGTTAGTATCGCCGCCAGTGTTATCAATTTCTGTATCTTCATATTCAATTGATTCTACAACATCGTCTCCGTTGAGATATTCAGTTGTATGTATTTTTAATTTCTTAGGATCGAATGGACCTACAGTTTCTATTAAACCTTCAAAGAAAGTACCCTTTTCTGCACTCCACATTTGTCCTACATAGTCAGGCTCTTCAGCACTATCGACATCCATGTTTGTAAGTTCAATATCGTGATTGTTTTCTTCTTCAAGTTTGTTTACATATTCAGGTAAATCTATGCCATCAACTATTTCTTCTATCACTTCTGCTTGATAGTCATCATTTTTTACTTCTTCAATAGTGAGCCTTGCATTACTGTAGTCAACACCGTACTGATGTGCAAAACCTGTTGGTGCTTCATACCAAGGAGAACTATAGTCTTCTCCTTCAACTTTTAAGAATTTCGCTTCTTCAGGTAGTACTTCTATATTTTCAAAATCAAAATCTTCGTCTTCAGCACTTACACAATAATTTACAGCATCACTATCGCCGTGTTCTTCTATATTCGTATTCCAAAACTCAAACTGTTCTTTTGTAAGTTTTATATATTCTGATTCTCCACCATACCCCCAAAGCATGATACGATAATAACGCGGACCGCTAAGTGTGTCTACTAGTTCTTGTTTTTCTTCTGAAGTTGCCATTTTATATCTCCATATCTGCTGCAACAATATATCTATTATTGTTAGAAGTTAATACACCTGGCCTATGCCAAGTTTTACCAGGAAATATTATCCAGTTGCCTACTCGCATCTCTGCATAATATTTTCCTTTACCATCAACACCGTTAGGTGCTAATTCTGTTCCTGATGTTGATAAGTCTACATTTTCGTCTGGTGTGTTAAGATAGTAAACACCGCTGACTACTTGCGACCCTTCTCGTAAATGCTGATGCCAATAAATATCACGATCTTCTTGTGTGCTTAAATTAGTTTTATATCCCCAACTCTTTACTGTTTTTATTTGTGCTTCTCTTGCCATAAAAGCAAAGCAGGACCAAATAAAACTCATTTTTAAGTTTATCCATCTATCATGAGGTAAGCCAAATATATTAATGTCAGTCTGATATGGAGGACTGTTTTTCCAATAGTGTCCATCTTCAATGACTTTATCTATATCTCTACACATTACATCTCTTGTAGAGTCGCTTATTAAATTATTCCAATCGTAATACTCGTGGACTTGCATTATCTATCACGCAAATAAGCAATACAGTTTTCAGGGGTTGACTCTTCATATGGATCATCATCTGCACCATCATTGTTGATACCTGGTTCTTGCCACCACTGTTCAACAACACCATCGTTTACAATGCACATGAATCTCCAACTACGTAAACCAAAACCTAAATGATTCTTACCAATAAGCATTCCTAAGAAACGTGTCATGTTACCGCTTCCATCTGGGATACATTTTACATGTTTAACGCCTTGTTGTTTAGACCATGCATTCATTACAAATGCATCATTGACACTCATACAATATATTTCATCAATATCTAAATTGCGTATGTTGTCATAGTTTTTTTCAAAGCCTGGTAACTGATAGTTTGAACATGTAGGTGTAAACGCACCTGGCAAACTAAACAGCACTACTCTTTTACCAGCGAAGTAGTCTTTGGTCGTTTTGTCTTCCCAACGATAAGGGTTGTCGCCGCCGATAGATTCGTCACGGACTCTTGTTTTAAATGTTACGTGAGGTAACTTAAAACCGTTAATCATAAAATTAATCTCCTATAGTTATTTTATATACTAGCACAATTTATTGTATTTGTCAACCTAAGCAAATAGTTAGACTACATCTTTTTTCTGGTGCATCTATGCAGGCATGTGGTGTACCTGCAGGTATTATTACTTGGTCACCTGGTTTGATATCTATCGGACCATTTGAAAACTGTCCTCCTTGAGGGTCTAATAACCATTTGGTGTTTCCGTAAATGCTTGTGGATACTACATTGTATTCATGAGAATGTAAATCAAAACTAGGTCTGTTAACTTTAGTGCCTGAACTCATATAAAGATTTCCTGTCGGCATTTCACCTATATAGTGTAGCAACAAAGTTTCTAGTTTACGCATATCAGGATGTATGTCTAAACAGTTGTTTAACATTGTAGTAAAGCCTCTACTGTAAAGCTCATACCATTTGTCAAATATTAAAGATTGGTATCTAAAGTCAAAAAAGTCTTCACTGCCATTGCCAAAATTGCTGATTACTTCAATGCTTTTCTTAGGCCATCTAAAACGCACCTTTAGTATTTCCAGTAAAAAATCTTCATCGAATACGACTGGATTATCTTCAATAATTTTAGCCGCTTCACCTATAATATCCGTTTTCATATTAGTACTTATTTGCATATCCACAACATTTTAAAAATCCTGGCTAAATATAATAGCAGAGCGTGAGGGCGTGACACCGGAGGGAATATAGGATGGATTTTTTAACATTTGTAGGAGACGTAGGATTTCCAATTGCAGGGGCAATAGCTGCAGGAATCTTCGTGTTTACAACATTGAAATTTATTCTAGCCTCAGTTACCGGTAGTGTGCAAGGACTAAAAAATATTATCAATGCACTTGATAACCGTGTGCAAACAATGAACAATGACCTTATAAAAATAGATGCATTACTATCGCATGTGGTAGGAGTGAAGCCTAACATAGATAGATTGGCCGCTAATGAAGGCAAGGAGGATGCTCGACGTGACTAGTGAACTAGCAACTGCAATCAAAGACTTTGGATTTCCTATAGTTGCCGCAATGGGCTTAGGATACTTTGTTTACTATGTATGGCAATGGGTAACAAAAGAAATAAAACCTGTGCTAGGAGATGCAAGCACTACACTGATTAAATTAGTTGATCGTATTAGAATGTTAGATAACGACATGATACGTCTGAACACAAAATTAGCAATGGTGTTAGAATACTACCAACAAAGAGGTATGCAACCAGACAAAGATTTAGAAAAAATAATTGCAAAATATCAATCTCAAAGCGAGAGCTTAAATACAACAGGAAAAAAAGAATGAAATGTTTAAAATGTGGGCATGACTGCCATTGTGAAACAGTAGAATGTAAGGAGTGTGTTAATGACGTTTGTTACACCTGTGAGTGCGATCAAGATAGACATAGAGCACTACGTAAAGAAAATTAAAGAACACGAAGAAAAAAGATTAAGTTTCAACGAGCGTATGGAATATTGGAAAAATTACGCTAAAAATAATAAGTAATTATTTACTACTTGCAATAAACACACCGTTCCAGTCTTTTGGTAACTCTTGTGTTTTCATATATTCACAACGTTCAATCCACATTTTATAATAGCCCTCCATTTTACCGTCAAAATGTTTTTCTATTTTTTGTGCTATCCATATTGCTTCATCAAACTTTTGTGCTTTGTATGCTCTGTGCATATCTTCGTGATAACGTTTAGTTGTTCTCCAAGCAGGTTTAGTTTCATCTAATACAGTGTAAATTGCAAGTCCTACACTCTTACCTTTTACTTGCAAATCATCTACTTTAAGATAAAAGAAATCGTCTTTGGTTGCTTCATAAGTGCTTTCGCCTACTAATAGTAAACAACCATATTCTTTACATTTACTTTCTATTCTTGCCGCTGTGCTTACAGCATCCCCGAGAACATCATAACTATGTCTGGCTGTTGATCCCATTTCGCCAAGATAGCCAAGCCCAGTATTAATACCGGCACCCATACCCACCGGAGGTCTACCTTCTGGAATAATAACTTCTTCATTAAACTTCTCCACTGCCTTTAACATATCCAATCCACACTGTACCGCTGTCTTTGGGTGTTGTGGATCATCAATAGGCGCATTGTGTACGTGCATACTTGCATCGCCTATATACTTTATAACCATACCATCTGCGTCAAGTATAGGTTGTGTAATACTATCCATGTAACCGTTCATTATGCGGGTGAGACCCTTAACATCATCGCCAAAGCTCTCACCCAGGGGGGTGAACCCTCTTAAGTCTGAAAAGCAAATGCTTATATCTTTTTTCATACCATCTTTTATTAGTGATGGATTTTCTTGTAGCATACGCACAACAGTTGGTGATGCATATCCTGCAAATTGTTTTTTGATTGCTTGTTTTTGGAAATACTCTGATACAAATCTATTGAATACAGCATGTAATCCTACTAACACTACTGTCACTAATGGCATTGTAATATCTAATAGATACAAATAATTTATCCATGCATAGTACGCACCATACACTAGTCCACCCGCAAATACAATTATCCCTGCACCAGCTAACCAGTAAGGAGCAAATCGTCCAAGTAGCACAAGGGCTATACCCAAGACTGCCGTTGTGATCAATTCTGCTAAGAGTGCCCAGTAAGGACGTTGAATTTGATCTCCGTCAATTACTGTTTGTAGAGTTACTGCCGCTGGAAGATAATTGTATTGCGGTCCGGTAGGACTTGCTATCATTCCGCCTATGCCTTCTGCTGTTACGCCTAAAATTACTGTCTTGCCTTCTACGATGCTTAAATTATCCCCCGCGACTGAAACTGTTTCAAACTGTTTATTCCAACGCAACCATATTTGGCCGTTTGGATCAGTTTTCACTGTAGGATAACCTGGAACTCTTATTGCTTCTATGCCACCTTGATTAGCCTTTATCTGGTAAGAAGGAGCACCAGTTGCAACTCGTATCACTTCCACTGCTATAGCAGGATACGTCTCATCCTGGAGACGCATAAGGAGAGGCACTCTACGCACTACACCGTCGATTTCTGGAAAGGTGTTTAACACACCAACACCGTCAGCATTATCTCCTAGCAATGGTATAGGTCCCAGCATACCAGGCCATTCAAATAAGAATGGTAAAGGATCACCTATCTTCGCAACACCACGCGGTACGGTATTACGGCTTACACCGGATGTAGTTCCCGTTTGGGCTATAACTATTCCGTTCTCTACAAGTGCT
>Ga0163109_10002823_pt1 | contig 13357 bp, 12 predicted proteins | sample CRUFie1St13metaG_FD_108704 | JGI IMG/M metagenome (GOLD analysis project Ga0163109, IMG submission 108704) | Marine microbial communities from the Costa Rica Dome - CRUD Field 142mm St13 metaG | ecosystem: Environmental > Aquatic > Marine > Oceanic > Photic zone | place: Costa Rica: the Eastern... | reverse complement strand
GTGGATTGTTAGAGAAATGGAGAAAAGATATAAGAATATGTCAAAAATTGGGGTGAGAGATTTAGAAGGTTACAATAAAAAAATAGATAGAGAAGGGGGTACCATCAAGACAAAAATTCGAATTGGTTTTGATGAAAAAACCGGTAAGCCAAATTATCATGATGAGGAAATTACATTAAAGAAAATGCCATTTATAGTAGTTATAGTCGATGAAATGGCCGACCTGATGGCTGTTGCAGGTAAAGAAATAGAGCATTCTGTCGCACGACTTGGAGCTATGGCACGATCAGCTGGTATTCATCTCATAATGGCAACACAAAGGCCTTCAACTGATGTCATAAGCGGCGTTATCAAGGCTAACTTTCCAGCAAGGATCAGTTTTAAGGTTAGCTCAAAAATTGACAGTCGCGTAGTTTTAGGTGAAGGAGGCGCTGAACAACTTCTTGGAAAAGGTGATATGCTTTATGTTGCAGATGGCAATAGAACAACAAGAATACACGGGGCTTTTGTTGATGATAAAGAAGTAGCTGATATTGTTAATTATCTCAAGCAACAAGCTACTCCTGACTTCATCGATGAAATTTTAGAAGAGCCCGAGGAAATAAATAAGGATCCCGGTGAATATAATAATATAGATCCGCAGTTATTTCAAAAAGCCATTGAAGTAATTGTAAGTGGAAAAAAAGCCTCCACAAGTTATGTCCAAAGAAGACTTGGTATAGGCTATAATAAAGCAGCAAATATTATAGAAAAGATGGAAAATGATGGAATAATCTCTGAAGCCGATAGCTATGGACGAAGAGAAATATTGTTGAACGAACAAAATTTTGACAATATTTAACGCTAAATATCATATATTACTATCTAACAAACAAATAGATATATGTTCAGAATAATTATCACATCAATAGTCGTTCTATTACTGCAACTCACCCCTTCAAAATCGAGTTTTTTAGATCCCATGCAACTTGAAGCGGTAAATGCTGTTAATGCTTATCTTAATAATATAGAACATATGGAAGGTGATTTTATCCAAATAAATCCAAACTCCACAATTTCGGAAGGTAGATTTTATATAAGGAGGCCTGGTAAGTTCCGATTTGATTACACTAAACCGGACTCACTTCTTGTTGTTTCTGATAGTGTCTGGTTGGGCATAATAGACAGAGAGCTGGATACGCTTGACCGCTACCCTATCAGATATTCCCCTCATTATGTATTATTTAAGGATAATGTTAATTTACTTGAAGACGCAAGAATCTTAGGTATTGATTTTTATGATAAATTTCTTGTGTTATCCATTGAAGGCCTTACAGATGAAGAGATTGGTGAAATTACCCTTCATTTTCATGTTCGAGACGGTATAACAGAGTCAAATACAAACCTTGAATTATACGAGTGGTACATAATTGATGCTCAAGGTTTTGAAACTAATGTGAAGCTGAACAATGTCGTGCATGGAAAAATTGCTGAAAATAGTTATTTTCTAGTCAAAAAAAATTAGTAATGAAGAAAAATCTCAAAGTCATTAGTTGGAATATTAATAGTATCCGCATAAGACTTGAGCAATTAAAAAAAATTGTTGGGGAATTAAATCCAGACATAATTTGTTTGCAAGAAACTAAATGTGAAAATGATAAATTTCCTTTAGCCTCAGTTCAAGAACTGGGTTACAAATATATAGCACATAAGGGTCAAGCATCTTATAATGGCGTTGCAATAATTTCTAGAATTAGGTTCAAAAATCTAATACATAAGGATTTTTGTGATAAGAATGATTGCCGTTACATTGGTGCAGAATTTAATTTGGTAACAAAAAATAAAAGTCTAAAATTACATAACTTTTACGTTCCAGCGGGCGGTGACGAACCTGATATTAATGTAAATCCAAAATTTAAGCATAAACTAGATTTTTTAGATGAAATGCATCATCACTTGAAAGATCAGATCATTGATAAGCAATATCATATTATTGTTGGTGATATGAATATTGCACCCCATGTAAATGATGTATGGTCACATAAACAGCTTATAAATGTGGTCAGCCATACTGATATTGAAAGATCCAAGATATCAGAGATTATCAATACACAAAAATTTTGCGACGTTCTTAGACACTTTGCTAATGAAGACGAGAAAGTCTATTCATGGTGGAGCTACCGCAATCGAGATTGGAAGAAGTCAAATCGTGGACGGCGCTTAGATCATATATGGATAACAGATAATTTATTGAAATATTATATGGAACACAACATTTTTCAAATGGCTAGGGATTTTGAAAGACCTTCAGACCATGTTCCTATATCTGCAACCTTCCAGCTTGGCAGTATTACTTAACTTATTGATCCATAGTCTCTTTCAGGCTAATAACCTTGTTATTTAAGTCACTAATTAGTTTGGATTTCAAATTCTTATTAAAATCTGGAAATTCATGTGATAGCTTTTCGAACAATTCTTTGCTTATCGCCAATGCCAATCCTTTGGTGCCGGCGATTAGTGTGTTCTTTGGGCTACTACCATTTATTAATGACAGTAGACCAATCACAGAACCGGCCTTGAGTTCTACCGGACTCATTTTTTTTTGGACATATGCTTTACCTTCAAGAATAACAACGCATTTTACATCTTTTTCACCTGACTTAATGATTAAGTCACCAGTAGAATATTCTACCTTTTCTGCGGTAAAAGCCAATGTATTCAATAAACTATCCGTTTGCATACCAAAGCTTTCTGTTTTTTTTAAAATTTTAATAATTTGATTTATATTCATGTTCGTGAACCAAAAATTTCGCTTCCAACCCTTACATGGGTAGCACCAAATTGAATAGCCTTTTCAAAATCTGAGCTCATTCCCATGGAAAGGTATTTCACACCAAATTTATTAGCGATTTTATTTAATAGTGCAAAATATGGTGAAGGCTCTTCATCAAATGGAGGAATACACATTAACCCATTTATACCGATTGTTTCTATTTGTGTCCGGTATTCTAAAAATATTGGTATTTCTTCTTGGGACAATCCGTATTTTTGTGGTTCATCACCTAAATTTATCTCAATAAAAAACTCTTTGGTAACAGACGATGGCTTATTAATATTTTTTGCGATTTCAGTGATTATTTTTTTTGAGTCCAACGTATGAATAGAGTCAAATATGCCAAGAGCTGCTCTAACTTTATTTGTCTGCAAATGGCCAATCAAATGTAAATTAATTTCTGGATTATTTATCTTAACATCAGCCCACTTATGCTGTGCTTCTTGAACCCTATTCTCACCATAATCAATGTGCCCGCACTCAACTATTGGAAGAATTTCCTTCATATCGAAAGTTTTTGTTACCACAATAAGCGTTATATCAGCCGCACTTCTCCCAACGCTCTCAGCAGCGAGCTTGATACGTTCTTTCACATCATTAAAGTTATCAACGATCTGGTCGTGAGAAAATTGTGATTTGGTGTACATTGTATAATTTTATTTCATAATAGATATTTTTACAAAAAAAAGGGTGGCCGAAACCACCCTTCTTTATAGAAAGTCTTATTTCTAAATTAAATTAGAAACCGACTGCTAGTTTCATTTCAGCAAATGTTGTTGTGAATTCACCACCGTGACCTCCACCATTTGCTTCTGAAGCGATTGCAATATCATTTGATGATACATCTAATGATAGGTCAACGCCATCACCTAGAGCAGTTGATAGACCAATGTGTACTACATTTTGCTCATCTGAAACTGGACCGAAGTCATTTTCTGATGTTGTGTAGTCTACAGCTACGTCAATATCACTAAGTGTTGTTGCAACACCGAATGATACACTTGTTTGATCTGCTTCACCTGTATCTAGTTCAGAATAAGCTGCGCTGAATGTCATATCACCCATTGCATATTCTGCACCGATAGCGACTAGGTCCTGGTCACCGCAATGCTCTGTACCGTATACATCGTCAAACAATGCAGCGGCTGTAATTGCAGCGTCAGCAAGTTCTAGAGCAGCTGCTAGATCACAATCGTTGTTTTCTGATGTTGCACTTTCAATACCACCACCTACTGTTAGGTCGCCTGATGAAAATGTCATACCGATTGAGAATGTGTCTAGATATTCAGCTGTGTCATCACCTGTATCACCTGAGTTAGGAGCATAACCAATGTATAGGTCTAAAGCACCCATTGTTGGAGCTTGGTATAGCATACCTGTTCCATCTGTACCAGCTGTGTTCAGTATGTGACCACCTAGGTCAAGAGCACCAGTTACGTCAGCACCTGATGTATCACCAACCATAGCAGCATCAACAGCTGAGTCAGCACCGTCTTTGAATGTTAGTGTACCGAAAGCACCACCAAGTGATAGTTCGAATGCACCTTCTTCGCCGTCAACATCTGTTAGATCTAGTGTGTCTGAGAATGATACTTCCAGACCGTTAGCTAGTGTACCTCCAGCGCTAATGCTGATTTCTTTACCAAATCCTAGGACTGGGTTGTCTTCATCATTACCAGCACAAGGGTCAGCAGCATATGATACGATACCTGCAACAGCACCGTCGCCGTCAGCATTTTCTGTAACAGTTGCGTCATCAGCTTCAGCGTTAGCAACACCATCACCGATATCTGCATCAGCAAGAGCTGTGTTTAGTGAGTCAGCAGCTTGAGCAGTAAAACAATTATCATTCATTGTTGCTGTCAGGCTAGCTTCACCGCCTAGCTCTAATGAGATGCTTGCAGATGCTGGAGTAGCATACATGCTACCTGCCATTAGTAGAGCAGCTGCACCACCTAATAGAATTTTTTTATCCATGATTTTTCCTTTCATAATAAAAAAAGTTAATAAAAAAGTTATTTTATATAAAATAACGCACACAATGCACGTAGCATCGTGCACATGTGATCAATGTAACAAATTTTCGTTTGGTATCAAGCAAGAAACACACATTTTTTTTACTTTATTTACATGTGTGACATAAATACAACATCGATTAATCTATTGTTAATTTTTTGTTGGTTTACCTTTGTTTGCTAACTATTTTGATAGTTTTCTATGTGATAGATTTGAAGAAAAATCTGTTTGATGTATAACAATATTAGTTTGTCAATTTAGAACCCTAAAGTAACTGATACACCAGCTCTCCAGGCGTCTTGTGGTCCATTTCCAAGTTCTTCGGAGGCCCTATCGATTTCCGCGTTAGAAATATTAAGTCCAAGATCTAAGCCTTCACCAAGTGGTTTTACTGCCTCGAGCATCATAATCTTTGATACATCTTGAACATCATCGCCGTTCACCTTATTCCGCGCATAATTGAGTGTTTCTTCTGAATAACCAACCGTATAGTCAATGTCATTGATTGTTCGACCTATGCCAAGTGACCAAACATTAGTATCACTGCCTTCAGATGAATCAAGAGATGAATATGCTGAAGATAATGTGTATTCACTGACCGAAAAATCAGCGCCAATTGCGGTTAGTGTCTCATCGCCACATTTTGAAGAGCCATACAAACCTTCAAAAAAATCTCCCGCATCGGCTGCCGCATCTGCAGTAGCGAGATCAGTTGTCAAACAATTTGCTGGAGTGTCATTGTCACTATGCGCTTTTTCAATACCTCCGCCGAGCGAAATTACAACGTCGCCAATATATGTTTCATAACCAAAACCCATCGATATAGTGTCTTTAAATTCAGAGTCATCCAAACCATTAGCATCCGTATTTTGATTGTAGCCAAAAGCTAAATCTAGACCTGCTAATGAGGGTGTAAAATAAATAACACTGAGTGACCCTGATCCGCCATCAGTCCCTGAAGTCGCTGTCTCATGACCGCCTGAAACTTCATATGGATGATTTGTAAGTGTAATATCGTCGAACGCGGTCTTGGCACCGGATCCCGCCGTACCAGTCAGCATTTTATCTACTGCGTTGGCATTGTCTTGGAATAGAATTCTTCCAAACGCTCCGCCAAGTGATAGTTCAAAAGAATCCTCTTCTGCATCTGTATTAGTCAAGTCAAGTGTATCTTTGAAGCTAACCTCTAATCCATTTGCAAGTTTTCCAGTAACATTAAAATAAAGCTCCTTCTCAAATTCAAAATGAGGCGATTTCTCACTTACACCAGCGTTTCTGCAAAAACTCTGAGCCATGCCCATTTGAGCTACATCCCCAATTGAAGAACCTGCGGCAAACCCCAATGTTTCAAGGTCATTGTTTATTGAAGTTTGATTTGTTGTATTTAATTCATTACTAAAGACATCTGCAGGATCTGCTTCATCTAAGCATTTGCCATTTATTGAAATACCTTCGAGCACCACTTGACCACCAATATTCAAACTCAGGCCATTTGTTTCAATACCGACTGGTGCATCACCCGCGTTAGCAAATGTCGATAAAAGTATTGTTGAACATATAAGGGGGATTTTTTTCATCTAAAATAATGACCGCTTTTATTAATTAATTAACGTTATTTTTTATATTATAATTATGTTTAAGTTAGTCAACGCATAACTTAGGACTAAGCATTATAATAATATTTTATGTTGTTTATATGATACAGTTGTTAATAGTTTGTTAAATGTTATTTTGTTGACATTGGAATGGCTTTATTTTTTACTGCCAATTAGTTGATATTTACGGTTTTTTATGAATAATTTTTTAAATAATCCAAAAAATAAAATATTGAGAATAGATCCACTTAAGAAATCAATACTCATTTTTTTAATTAGCGTCATCCTTTCAGGGTGCTCAACATCTTTCAACATGCCAGATTGGATGGATGCTGATTTATCTCGAGAAAGGCATGCAGAAAGGCAAGCCCAACGGGATGGTGGACCGAAAGGAAAGATTCAAGATAACTTTAAGTTATTTGGCAGCGACATTAAGGACACTGGTGCTACTATCGGTGTCAATTCCCTATTGTGGCGAGCGTCTTTGGATACAATATCATTTATGCCGCTAGAAAACGCCGATCCATATGGAGGTATTATTATGACTGAATGGTATAATAATCCCAATAACCCCAATGAAAGATATAAAATAACAATATATATTCTTGATACCCGACTCAGAGCCGATGCCGTGCGTGTTTCGCTTTTCATGCAGCAGTATTTGAACGGCGAATGGGTAAATACTTCAACAAGTGACGAGACGCGTTTACAGCTAGAAAACAGTATTCTCACAAAAGCCCGCCAGATGAAACAAGAGTAATCCGTTACACTATGGAACGATATAACCACAGAGAAGTAGAAGAGAAATGGCAGAATAAGTGGAATTCCGAGAAGGTATTCCTGGCTAGCGAAGATTATTCAAAGCAAAAATATTATGTTTTAGAAATGTTTCCTTATCCTTCAGGAAAGATCCATATGGGGCATGTCCGTAACTACACGATGGGTGATGTAGTAGCCAGATACAAAAGAGCACGTGGTTTTAATGTTTTACATCCAATGGGATGGGACGCCTTTGGAATGCCCGCGGAGAATGCCGCCATGCAAAATAATATCCACCCAGCAAAATGGACTTACCAAAATATTTCAAACATGCGTGAACAGTTAAAGCTGCTAGGTTTATCAATAGATTGGTCCCGTGAAATAGCAACATGTGACCCTGAATATTACCAGCATGAGCAAAGATTATTTTTAGATTTCTACAGAAAAGGTCTCGTTGGAAGAAAAAAATCAAAAGTAAACTGGGACCCGGTAGACAATACCGTTCTTGCCAATGAACAAGTCATTGATGGAAAAGGTTGGAGATCAGGCGCAGAAGTTGAAACAAAAGAGCTTACTCAATGGTTTTTCAATATAACAAATTATGCAAATGATTTACTAAGTAAATTAGAGAACCTTGATAAATGGCCCGAAAAGGTCAAAACCATGCAAAATAATTGGATAGGAGAGTCAACAGGCTTGCAGTTTAAGTTTGAGATAACGAATGCTCCTGATGATGATTACAAAACAATTGAAGTTTTTACGACAAGACCTGATACACTTTTCGGTGCAAGCTTCGTTGCGGTCGCCACAGACCATCCAATAGTTAAAAAGCTTGGAAAAAATAATCCTGAAATTAATAGTTTCATCAAGAAGTGCAGGTCAAAAGGAACAACCTTAGCCGAAATAGAGAAAGCTGAGAAAATAGGATTTAATACTGGCGTTAAAGTTAAGCACCCATTTATTAAAAATAAAAATTTAGATGTCTACATCGCAAATTTTGTTTTGATGGAGTACGGAACAGGAGCAATATTTGGATGTCCAGCGCATGATCAAAGAGACTTGGATTTTGCGCGTAAGTATGACTTGGATGTCACACCTGTAGTGTTACCTGAAGATATAGAAAAAGAAAAATTTATCATAGAAAATGAAGCTTACACTGGAAATGGAACAATTTTTAATTCCGATTTTCTCGACGGAAAAACAATTGAAGAGGCAAAAGATGCTGTAGCAGAGAGAATGTCAAAAAATCAAATTGGTGGGTCACCTCAAGGTCAAAAGAAAATTACTTATCGTTTACGCGATTGGGGTGTTTCAAGACAGAGATATTGGGGCTGTCCAATACCGATTATCCATTGCGATAATTGCGGTGTTCAGGAGGTACCGGATAATGATCTGCCAGTAAGATTGCCCGATGATGTTGACTTCAGTATCCCCGGAAATCCGCTTGAGAAGCATCCAACGTGGAAAAAAGTAAAATGCCCTAATTGTCAAAACGATGCAACAAGAGAAACTGATACATTTGATACATTTGTAGACTCTTCGTGGTATTTTGCAAGATTTTGTAGTCCAAAGGCTAATCAACCAGTTAGTAAGGAGTCAGTTGACTATTGGTTGCCTGTAGATCAATATATTGGCGGTGTGGAGCATGCTATCCTTCATCTTCTTTATTCAAGATTTTTTACACGCGCAATGAAAGAGACAGGATATCTTTCGTTAGACGAGCCTTTTGCTGGATTATTTACGCAGGGAATGGTAACGCATGAAACTTACAAGGACTCTTCAGGTAATTGGTTATTTCCAGAAGAAGTTGTGCTTAATGGAAGCAATCCTGTTCATATCAAAACTGGCGACGCCGTAACCATTGGGCCAATTGAGTCTATGTCAAAATCGAAAAAAAATATCATTGATCCCCAATCCATTGTTGAGACCTTTGGTGCGGATACAGCAAGATGGTTTATACTATCTGACACCCCCCCAGAGAGAGATATTCAGTGGACAGATAACGGTGCCGAAGCCTCATCTCGTTTTATTCAAAGGATTTGGAAAATTGTTAATGATGGTATGTCTGTAATTTCTGGAAGTGATATTGTTGAACCAAAGAAATTTACAGAAAACTCTCTCATCATAAGAAAAATAACCCATAAGGCTATAAAAGATATCACGGATGCTCTTGAAAACTTGCGGTTTAATAGGGCGATCGCACATATTTACGAGCTTTCCAATGAGATACAAAACATAATTAATAAAAATAAAAAAATCAATGATATCAGTGAGTTATATGCATTTAGAGAACTTCTCGAGACGTATTGCCAACTTTTTGCCCCAATGGCGCCACATTTAGCAGAAGAATGTTGGAAAATAATTGGTTGTGATGATATAATTTCCCAAAGAGAATGGCCTCAATTAATTGAAGAATATATTCAGGAGGATACGGTTCTTATTGTAGTACAAGTAAATGGTAAAAAAAGAGGTGAAATTGAAGTAGCTAAAGGCTTATCACAAAACGATATTGAGGCTGAGGCGATGAAAGTCGATAATGTTAAAAAATCAATCAACTCTGAGATTAGAAAAATCATATATGTCCCAAATAGGATTCTAAATGTTGTTATCTAAAGTTAAAAATTTATATTTTATAATTATGTTTCTGCCAATTCTTGCAGGATGCTCCTTTTCGCCTATGTATGGAGACAATAGTAACTCTCAACTCATCATGAGCGAAATCTACATCAATGATGCTACAGACAGAAACCACCAAATTATCAGAAATGAGATTTTAAAGTACATGGGACAGAGTGCTGAACGAGGTAAGTCTGAACTTGAGATGGATTTTAAAACTAGCATTGAAAAAAATCCACTTTTAATCGACTCATCAGGCGAAGCAAAACGTATGCAGCTAGAAGTTAAAGTTGATTACAAAATATTTAGGATTACTGAATACAGAGAAATGGTATTTTCAAACACGGCTCGTGTCTATAATACTTTCACACTATCATCTTCGGAATATAATAATGCTCAGGCAGAAATATCTACATATAACTTAATAGCTAAAGAAATCGCGTCTGTCATAAATAAACAAATATCACTAAACCATCCAAAATTGATGAATTAATAACCTTAAGCGGGTAACTAAACAGTGATCCTACGCAACAAACAAGCTGATGATTTTATAAAAAACCCTAGTGATGATATACAAGGTATACTTCTGCATGGTCAGGATAGCGGACTGATAAACTATAGAACGAAAGCTCTTGTGAGTCACTATATACCAAACCAAAATGACCCTTTTTTATTATCTAGAATAAATAGTGCTCAGTTAAATGATGACCCAGGATTACTGGCTGATGAGCTAGACACTTTCGCACTTACTAATGATAAAAGGGTTATATTGCTAGATTTATCTTCGGATCTAAAAAAAGAACAGGTTGACTGCATCATTGAGTCAAAGAGTCAGTCAATCCTGATAATTAATGCAGGCGAGTTGAAGACAAGCTCACCCTCAAGAAAAGCATTTGAAAGTGATAAGAATTTTATCGTGATCCCGTGCTACAATAGTTCAAATATTGATATAATGACCCTACTTAGTAACAAACTCAAAGATAGAAATCTTACTATGCATAAAGATGCGAAAGATTTAATTGTAGCATCACTGGGTAATGACTACGGAAATACAACATCAGAAATCGAGAAAATCTTAAACCACCATCAAAGCGGTGATGAGATAAGTAAATCTGAAGTGGAGTCTATAATCGTCTCTTCATCAAATATAATTATTACTGATTTAGTAGACACAGTGTTTGAAAAAAAAACAAAAAATATAAGCCACCTTTATCATTCCGTCCTGGATGAATTCAACCCTGCGCAAATACTTATTATTACTTCGAATCATGTCATAAAATTAATGGAGTTATTAGCGGAAAAAGATGACTTGAATATACCGAATAAGCAAGTGATTGAAAATACAAAGCCACCCATCTTTTTCAAAAGGCACCCATCTTTGCAGAAGCAGCTCAATACCTGGAATAGAGACACCCTTGGTGATATAATCGAGATTTTATCAGAAACAACAATTGAAACAAGGAAGAATAACGATTTATCTGTCGAGTTGACGGAAAGATGTCTCCTAAAGATCTCTTCACTGAAGAATTAACCTAGTAATTTATTTTTTATAAGCTCCAGATGCTGATCACTTGTATAGTTTACAACAACTTTCCCTGATTTGGCATCTTTGGCATGGATTTGAACTTTAAGGCCAATTGAGTCTGTCATTAACTTTTCAAGTGTGCTTATATTCTTATCCTTAATTGATGATCCCTTACTTTTTTTCTGAGATCCTACTGGGTTTTTAACTAACTGTTCTATTTGCCTAACACTTAAACCCTTTGATACGATCATGTCTGCAAGATTTTCAGCATTCTCCAGAGATATCAAAGCCCTTGCGTGACCTATCGTTAACAGTCCTTCTGACAGATAGTCTTTTACTTTCGTTGGTAAATTATTTAGGCGTAGTATATTTGCGATGTAGCTTCTACTTTTTCCAATTACCTGAGCTAGATCTTCCTGAGTGTAATTATAGATGTCAATTAGTCTCTGATACCCAGCTGCCTCATCTATCGGATTCAAATTGCTTCTTTGCACATTTTCTATAATAGCAATTTCTAGCGCATCATCGTCAGATAATGTTTTTATTATTGCAGGTATATTATCTAGCTGAGCGATTTGTGCAGCTCTCCATCGCCTTTCTCCAGCAATAACTTCATATGATCCAGCACTATCAATTTCCCTTACAATAATCGGTTGAACAATACCTTTTTCTCTAATTGAATTAGCTAAGTCTACAAGTTCATCTTCGGAAAATATACTACGCGGATTTTGTTTATTTGCCTGAATTTTTTCTATTGGAAGCCTAGCGACATTGAGTTCCACATCACTTTCGCTGGGTGCAACGTCTCGTGGGACATCTCCGATTAGTGAGGCCAAGCCTCTGCCAAGTCTCGAAGTCGATGCGTTTGTATGTTGCTCTGCCACTGTAGGTCCCCCGTTTTTTATAAATTACTGTTTAATGCGATCTTGTCTTTTTTTAGGACTTCTGCTGCCAAGTTCATATAGGCCTGAGAGCCCTGACATTTATAATCATACAATATAACTGGCTTTCCATATGATGGTGCCTCAGAAACCCTTACATTCCTTGGAATTACTGTTTTGTATACTTTATCACCAAGAAAGTCCCTAACATCTTTTGCAACTTGACCTGAAAGGTTATTTCTTTCGTCAAACATAGTCAAAAGTACACCGTGTATTAACAAATCTTTATTTAAGGTTGCGCGAACATGTTCGACAGTTTCTAACAGTTGACCTAGTCCTTCAAGCGCGTAGAATTCACATTGTAATGGCACAATTAGTGCATCTGCAGCAGCTAGGGCATTTATGGTTAATAAATTTAATGATGGTGGACAATCTATAAGAATATAATCATATTCATTTTTACTTTGTACCTCAAGCTCTTCAACAGCTAGCTTTAACTTATATGACTTTTCATTATCTTCAGCCAAAACCGCCTCTAAACCCAGCAGGTCGAGTGTTGATGGTACAATATCAAGATTTTGCACAAGGGTTTTGTACTTTATGTTTATAATAGATTGTTCACTGGTTAAAATATCATACGTCGAGAACTTCCTGTCATCTTTGTTAATACCTAAACCGGTAGAGGCATTTCCTTGGGGATCCAAATCAATGATTAGCACTTTCTCCCCCGCACCAGCAATTGCACAACCTAGATTAATTGCTGTTGTAGTCTTTCCCACACCACCCTTTTGGTTGGCAAATGCGAATATTTTGGCTTTGTTATTATTTTTCTTTAATCCAAACATTATTTTCGTTCAATATTAAGAATATATGAGTTTTCTTGCGTAACACTATTTATTAACTCTACTCTTAATTTTGATGAAATTTTTGCGTTGGTCAACTCACTTTTTGCATTAACGCCCTTTTGTAACAAGTATTTTGTTTTTTTATGCGAATATGGTCTGGATAAAGACATTATATTATCGATGCTTGCAAATGCCCTTGCTGTAATAACATCTACTTTAAATGAGTCCTTCACTGCCAGATCCTGAAGTCTCTCTGCATATATTTTAACATCCACGTTGCATCTTGTGGCTACATGGTCTAAAAACGT
>Ga0163109_10002822_pt1 | contig 13359 bp, 11 predicted proteins | sample CRUFie1St13metaG_FD_108704 | JGI IMG/M metagenome (GOLD analysis project Ga0163109, IMG submission 108704) | Marine microbial communities from the Costa Rica Dome - CRUD Field 142mm St13 metaG | ecosystem: Environmental > Aquatic > Marine > Oceanic > Photic zone | place: Costa Rica: the Eastern... | reverse complement strand
CTTATACCAGCAATATCATGGGCTGCACTAAAAGCTCTTGGATTAATTATAAGTTCAAAATGAAGTTTATTATTTTGTAAAATAACTGCCTCGGGTTTGTTTGCATCTCCTCTATGACCAATAAACTTTTCAATATTTTTTAATTTATATTCGTAATCATCTTTTAAGATTACTAATTCATTATTAACTATTTTCAATCCAGCTATATTCTTCCAGCTTGTGCCGTTAATTGGAATATATTTGTCAAAAAATTCTCTAACATACTTGATAACTTCTTGTCCTCGATTAGGGTCATATCTCTCACTACCACCTTCTTCAGACTCTATTATGTCAGTACCGTATAAACTATCATATAAACTTACCCACCTTGCATTTGCAGCATTAAGGGCATATCTTGCATTCATAATTGGAACTACTAGCTGTGGTCCGGCAATTCTAGATATTTCATCATCTACATTATTTGTTTCAATTTTAAAATTTGGTCCTTCATTAACTAAATAACCAATATCTTTCAAAAATTTTTTATATTCTTCTAAATTAATTTCTTTACCTTTGTTTTTTATATGCCAGTCATCAATTTGATTTTGTAAAATTTCTCTTTTTTTTAGTAAATTTTGATTTTGGGGTGATAATTCGTGTACAGTTTTATCGAAGCCAGACCAGAATTTTTCAGGAGTTACTCCTGTATCTTTTAACAATTCATCATTGATAAATTGAAGCAATTCATTTGAAACTTTTAAGTTATTAACATCCGTATAATTTTTTTTCATCAATTCTTTTCTAAAACCCCTGTAAAATGAAGTCAAATAATTTATGGAAGCATTGACATTTTGCTGTCATTTTTCATAATTAAATAGCTAATATTTAAAATGAAAAATTATTTAAATTTCGAGAGTGAAATTAAAAATTTAGAAGTAGAGTTGGAGAAACTTAAAGACCCATACAATCAAAGCGGACTGACAGAAGTTGATACTCAAAAAATTTCCAAAACGCAAAATGAAATAGATGAAAAATTAAAATCAATCTATTCTAATTTAGATCCTTGGCAAACAACAATGGTAGCTAGACATGAAGATCGTCCTAAATCAAAATTTTTTATAGATAATTTGTTCAATGATTTTATCCCTTTATCAGGAGATAGGTATTATGGTGAAGACAAGTCTCTTATAATAGGTTTTGCAAAATTTAATGGAGAATCCGTGTTAGTACTTGGTCAAGAAAAAGGAGATGATTTAGATAGCAGGATAGAAAGAAATTTTGGCATGATGAGACCAGAAGGTTATAGAAAAGGTATTCGTTTAATGGAACTTGCTAATAAATTTGGAATTCCAATTATAACTTTTATTGATACCCCTGGAGCTTATCCAGGAGTTGGTGCAGAAGAAAGAGGTCAAGCAGAGGCAATAGCAAAATCAATCGAATGTTGCATGAATCTTAAAGTCCCCACTTTAGCAATAATAATAGGTGAGGGAGGTTCAGGTGGTGCTATAGCTCTAGCTTCTTCAAATAAGGTAATTATGCTTGAAAATGCAATTTACTCAGTTATTTCTCCAGAGGGGTGTGCAACTATACTTTGGAGAGACCCAAAAAAAATGCTGGATGCAGCTAAAGCAATGAAGTTGTCAGCAAAAGATTTATTAGAACTTGGCGTAATTGATGAAGTTATTTCAGAACCTTTAGGTGGTGCTCACAGAGATAAAAATTTAATTTTAGATAATGTACGTAAGTCTCTTTTAATAAATTTATCAAATTTTAAAAATATGTCTTCAGACGAAATTTTGACACAAAGAAAAAATAAATTTTTAAATATTGGAAGAGGTAAAGGTTTTATAAGTGATGATGATAAATTAACTTCGCTAGATATAAAAGAAAATATATTTCAGAAAATTTCAAATAAACGCATTTTAATATTGACAATATTCGGCTTAGTAACCTTTATTGCTTGCTTAGCTATTTTCTTATAAAGAACCACAGCAACGTTTATATTTTTTTCCAGATCCACATGGACAAAGTTCATTTCTACTAATTTTTTTTTCAAAATTTCTATTGACAATTTTTTGTTCTTTTTTTTCAATAGAGCTGTCAATTATTTTTAAATTCATTAAAATTATTAAGTAATCATATCTTAATTTATTTAGTAAAATCTCAAAAAGTTCAAATGCTTCTTTTTTATATTCTACAAGAGGATCTCTTTGTCCATATGATCTTAAGCCAATAACTTGTCGTAGTTGTTCTAAATATTGTATGTGTGATTTCCAATTTACATCTATGGTTTGTAGGAATATTCTTTTTTCGATTTCTTTTGCTTGAAATTCTCCCAATATTTCTATTCTTTTAATTCTATTTTTTTTAAAATTTTCCTCAATTTTTAATCTTAAATTTTTATCATTCTCGTTGATTAATTTTTCAAAATCATCTGACCCAAAATTTTTACCCATTAAAATTCTTAATTTATTTTCAAATTCATTATTTTTAGGATTAGATTTTTTCAATGATTTTAAATTAATAATCTCATTTAATGTCTCTTTTAAGAACTCATTAGAATATTCAAATATATCATCACTATTTATAGCTTCCTTTCTTTGTGAAAAAATTACATGTCTTTGATCATTAAGAACATTATCAAATTTAATTAAAGTTTTTCTAATATCGAAATTTCTTGCTTCAACCTTTTGCTGTGCTCTCTCCAAAGCTTTGTTAATCCATGGGTGATCTATACTCTCTCCATCTTTAAGGCCCAGTTTTTGTAAAACATTATTCATAGAATCTGAACCAAAAATTCTCATTAGATCATCTTCAAGACTCACATAAAAAATTGAACTACCTTCGTCTCCCTGACGTCCTGATCTTCCTCTTGCTTGATTATCTACTCTTCTTGATTCCATTCTTTCTGTTCCAATTACAAATAAACCCCCAAGGGCTTTTATTTTTTCCTTATTTGCTTCAATCTGTTCATCAGGAATAGATCCCTTTTTTCCGCCAAGTTGAATATCTACCCCTCTTCCTGAAATACTTGTGGTTATTATTACTGAACCTTCTTTTCCGGCGTTGGCTATTATTTCTGCCTCATTCTCATGATTTTTTGCATTTAGGACGACATGTTTAATTTTTTTTTGTGCCAATAGTTTTGAATAAATTTCTGACTTATTAATGCTAGATGTAAATATTAATAATGGTTGCAGTGTTTTGTGGCATTCATCAATTTTTTTAATAATTGCATCATTTTTTTCTTTTTCTGTACGAAAAATTTGATCATTGTAATCTTTCCTAATCATTTTTTTGTTTGTAGGTATGACTATTACCGATAAATTATATATTTCAAAAAACTCTTCTGCCTCTGTAATGGCAGTTCCAGTACAACCAGAAATTTTTTTATAAAGTCTAAAATAATTTTGATAAGTTATAGCAGCTAAAGTTTGATTTTCTGCTTGAATATCTATTTTTTCTTTTGCTTCCAAAGCCTGATGTAGACCATCTCCAAATCTTCTTCCTTCCAAAATTCGGCCTGTAAGCTCATCAATAATTTTTAAATTATCATCTTTGACAATGTAATCTTTACCTTTTTCAAATAAATGATTTGCTCTTAAGGCTTGGTTAACATGGTGAACTAAATTTAGATTTTCAGGATCATAGAAATTATCATTTTTTAAAATTCCAGCATTTTTGAATATTTTTTCAATATTATTTATTCCATCATTAGTTAAAAAAATATTCTTATCTTTTTCGTCAATTTCATAGTCATTCTTTTTTAAAAATCTTACTAATCTATCAATAGCAAGATATTGATTTGTTTTATCCTCGGCTGCCCCTGAAATTATTAAAGGTGTTCTGGCTTCATCTATTAAACAAGAATCTATTTCATCTACAATTGAAAAAAAATGTTCTCTTTGAACCATTTCATCCTTAGAGAACTTCATGTTATCTCTTAAATAATCAAATCCAAGCTCACTATTAGTTGCATAGGTTATATCACAATTGTAGTTTTTCTTTCTTTCAATATCATCTTGATAATTATTAATAAAGCCAGTCGATAATCCTAAAAATTTAAATATTACTCCTATTTCATTGCAATCTCTTTTTGCAAGATAATCATTGACTGTAACAATGTGAACTCCTTTTCCACATAACGCATTTAGGTATGCCGCAAGTGCAATAGTGATAGTTTTACCTTCTCCAGTTTTCATTTCAGCAATCTTTGATTCATGAAGAACAATTCCTCCTATCAACTGAACATCAAAATGTCGTTCATTTCTTGTTCTTCTTGAAGCTTCTCTAGCTAATGCAAATGCTTCAGGTAGCAATTCATCAAGCGTTATCCCTTTGTCAATTTTATCTTTAAATTCTTGGGTTTTTTTTGGAAAATCAGTATCTTTTAAAGTTTTTACACTTTCTTCCAAAGAATTAATTCTATTTACTATTTTTTCTATTCTTTCAAGCTCTCGTTGATTAGTTGATTTTATAAATTTTGAAATAAAGTTTAATGGATTTAACATTATATTTTGATTTATTAATTACTTATATCCTTTAATATAATCATTAAATAAATATTTTAAACATTATGGGCATTAATTTAACAAATTTTTTATCATCTAAGTCTAATAATAAAAGAATGATGGAATTTCAAGATTTGGATCATCTTGATGGTGTATCAATTTCCACTGTATGTGCCAATTTATATAATAATTCTCGGGACGATTTGGTTATGTTTTATTTCAGAGACGGGGCAAACCATGCATCAGTTTATACCCAGTCTAAAATTATTTCAGAAAATATTAAATGGAATCTTAATCAAAAAATTAAAAGCGTACATTCTTTAATCGTAAATACAAGAAATGCTAATTGTTTTACTGGTTATCAAGGTTACAAAAGTTTAGAAAAGATAGCAGAATTAGTGTCAGAAAAATTAACTGAAAAACAGAAAGAGGATGAGGAACATCCTAAAAAAATTAAACCAAAAGAAATTTTATTTGGTTGCACAGGAACTATTGGTGAAATTTTTCCAGAGGAAAAAATTAAGGACAAAATAAAAGATTTAGTTGAAAAAATTAAGTATACTCAAAATAAGTATATTTGGATGAAAGCAGCCTTAGGTATGATGACTACAGATACACAACCTAAAATGGCGATGGAAAAATGTTTTATTGGAAATAGTGAAGTAAAAATTTTTGGAGTTGCAAAAGGATCTGGAATGATTCAACCTAATATGGCAACTACGTTGGGGTATATTTTTACTGACGCGAGTATATCAAATGAAATTTTAAAAAAACTTTTAAAAAAAAATATCGAAACAACATTTAATGCAATAAGTTGTGATAGTGATACTAGCACCAATGATATGGTATCAATTTTTTCAACAGGTAAAGCCAAACATTCTTCAATAAAAAATATAAATGACTCTAAAATAAAAGAATTTGATGAGGCATTGAATAAAGTTTTGCTTAATTTAGCCAAAAGAGTAGTTGCTGATGGTGAAGGTGCTTCTAAATTTATCACTATAGTAGTAAAAAATTGCAAGTCTGACAAAGATGCAAAAAAAATTGCATTCTCTATTGCAAATTCTCCATTAGTTAAAACTGCCATAGCTGGTGAAGATCCAAATTGGGGTCGCATCGTAATGGCAATAGGAAAATCAGGTATTTCTTTTGACCTAGATAACCTTTCAATTAAGTTTGGAGATTTATTGATAGTTCAAAATGGAAAACCAAATACAAATTTTAATGAAATAGATTTAAGTGATTATATGAAAAATTACAAAATTGACATTGAAGTGGATATTTCAAGTGGATCAAAAAATTTTACTTCATATACAATGGATTTAACAAAAAAATATATAGAAATAAATGCAGATTATCGAAGTTAATTTTATTGAAAATTGTAAAGGAGAGACTATTTGTAAGTAATGATTAAATACAAATTAATTTGTAACAAATGTAATTTAAAGTTTGATAGTTGGTTTGCGACTTCATTAGAGTACGATAAACTTAAAAAAAAAAGATTATTAAATTGCCATAACTGTGGATCAGTTAAAATAGATAAAACTTTAATGACACCAGGATTAATTAATAACCCTAAAAATGAAAAACACCATTTAAATATTCTTAAACATAAAAAAATTAGTCAAAAAATAAAAGAATATAGAAAGTTTATAAAAGATAACTTTGATTATGTCGGTGAAAATTTTGCTTATGAAGCAAGATCAATTCATTATAAAGATAAAAAAAAAGCTAAAGGAATTTATGGGACTGCCTCTGATAGTGAAATAAAAGAATTGAATGAGGAGGGTATTAAAACAGAAATAATTCCTTGGCTCGAGGACAAGAATAATTAATATTTAACAAACTTCGATATATAATTTACTGATTTATCATCACTGAAATACCACTGATTATTAATTATATTAAATTTTAAACCACTAATATCACTAAGTTCAAAATTGTAATTTTTTAATGTTTCCTCTAACTCTTCTGGCTTAACAAATTTTTCCCACTCATGAGTTCCTATTGGAAGCCATCGCAAAATATATTCAGCCCCAACTATTGCAAATAAATACGATTTTAATGTTTTATTTATCGTTGCTACAAACATAATTCCATTTTTTTTTAATAATTTTGAACATGATTTTAAAAAAAAATTTACATCAGCAACGTGTTCAACTATTTCCATATTTAATATAACATCAAATTTTTCTTTAGTTTCAAAATTTTCAGGAGATTTACAAAAATATTTTATATTTAAATTACTTTTTTTTGCATGCAATTTTGCTACATTTATATTTTTATCTGAAGCATCTATTCCTATTACTTCAGCACCCAATCTTGTTAAGGGCTCTGACAACAGTCCACCACCACAACCCACATCTAGAATTTTAATCTTTTCAAGTGGTTTTTCTAGGTTTTTAAGCTTGAAAGTATTGATGATGTTATCTTTAATATAAGAAATCCTAATAGGATTAAATTTATGTAATGGTTTGAATTTTCCCTCGGTATCCCACCATTCCTCAGCAATTTTGGAAAATTTTTCTATTTCTTCATTATTTATTGTGTTATTTTTCATTTACAAACTGATTTTATATACAAGATGAATTTTATCAATATATTTTAAATTTATAAATAAATCATGAAAATTGTAGTACTTAAATTCGGAGGCACATCGGTTGGGACAATTGAGAGAATAAAAAAAGTTGCTGATATAATAAGCAATTATATTAAAAAAAAATATAATGTTGTCGTAGTATCTTCAGCGATGAGCGGTGTGACAAATGGTTTAATAAAAAAGTCTGAACTCATAAGTGAGAACTTTTCTAACTCTGAATATGATGTTTTGGTGTCTACTGGAGAGCAAGAGGCATGTTCGCTTATTGCGGCTAGATTAATACACAAAGGCTTAAAATCTCGATCTTGGTTATCATGGCAAATTCCAATTACAACACAAGGATCTCATAAACATTCTAAAATAACTCAAATTAATATAAATAACATCATTAAATATATTAAATCAGGAGGAATACCGATTATAGCGGGTTTTCAAGGTATTAACAATCAAGAAAGAATCACCACAATTGGTAGAGGTGGTTCAGATGCAAGTGCAATTATGTTAGCTAAATTTTTAAAAGCAGAGAGATGTGTAATTTATACTGATGTTGAGGGAGTTTATACAACTGATCCCAATAAACTTAAAAAAGCCAAAAAAATAAAAGTAATTTCTTATGAGGAAATGTTGGAAATGGCCTCATTGGGAGCGAAGGTAATGCAACCTGTTTCAATACAAGACGCAAGGCTTAATAGAATTGATATTGAAGTGAAATCTTCTTTCATCAACAAAACAGGAACTCTAATTACAAAAAGATCTGGTATTATTAACAATAGAATTGTTACGGGAATTTCATCAACACAAAATGACTCAAAGGTTTCGCTAATTGGTGTTAGAGACAAACCAGGTGTCGCTGCATCAATTTTTAAGCCGTTATCTCAAAATTCAATTAATGTAGATATGGTTGTACAAAATATTTCTGCTAATGGTAAAGAGACAGATTTAACATTTACAATCAAAACAGAGGATTTAAATAAAACAAAAAAAATAATTCAAACTAACAAAAATATTAATTTTAGAAAATTATTATTAACAAAAGATGTCTCAAAAATTTCAGCTATTGGTGTAGGTATGATTACTACACCTGGTGTAACTTATAGGATGTTTCAAGCACTGGCAAAAAAAAAAATAAATATTCAAGTAATTTCAACATCAGAAATCAAGATTTCCGTTTTAATTGATAAAAAGTTTACTAAAAAAGCAATTGTGGCCCTTCATAAAGAATTTAAATTAGATAACGCAAAATGAGCATAAGACCATTTAGAGACATTAAAAGAAAAAAAACAAAAGAAATTAGTGTTGGTAAAGTAAAAGTAGGAGGAAACAATCCTATTTCAGTTCAATCAATGACCAATACTTTGACCACCGATGTTAAAGCAACTATAAAACAAATAAATGAAATTCATGAAGAAGGAGCTGATATAGTAAGAGTTTCATGTCCAGACCAGCTATCATCTAAATCTTTAAAAGAAATTATAAGACATGTGGATGTGCCTATAGTTGCTGACATTCATTTTCATTACAAAAGAGCGATTGAGGCTGCAGAAAATGGTGCTAGTTGTTTAAGAATAAATCCTGGAAATATTGGCAGTAAAGATAAGATTAAAGAAGTCGTAAAAGCTGCACAAAATAATAATTGTTCAATTAGAGTTGGAGTAAATGCAGGATCTTTGGAAAAAGATATTTTAGAAAAATATAAAGAACCTTGTCCTGAGGCATTAGTCGAAAGTGCATTAAGGAATATCAAAATTTTAGAAGATCAAAACTTTTCTAATTTAAAAATAAGCGTGAAATCATCAGATGTTTTTTTGTCAATACAAGCTTATCGTCTGTTAGCAAATGCTACAGACTATCCACTTCATTTAGGGATCACAGAAGCTGGAGGTTTTATATCTGGAAGTATTAAGTCTTCGATTGGATTAGGCACATTACTTTTAGATGGAATAGGAGATACAATTAGAATTTCCTTGTCAGATGACCCGGTTAAAGAGGTAAAAATTGGAAATGAAATATTAAAATCTCTCAATTTAAGGGAGAGGGGTGTAAGGATTATTTCTTGTCCTTCGTGTGCAAGACAAGGTTTTCAAGTTATTGAAACTGTAAAATTATTAGAACAAAAATTGTCTCATATTAAAACACCGATCACACTATCAGTTATAGGATGTGTGGTTAATGGTCCTGGAGAAGCAGCAATGACTGACATAGGTATTACTGGTGGAAAAAAAGGAAGTAATATGCTTTATTTATCAGGGGTGCAGTCAGAAAAAGTCCTAACTAGCGATATGATCGAAAAAGTTGTTAGCGAAGTTGAAAAAAAAGCCTCTGAATTAGAAAAATAATTAAGATGATTCCACAAAAAACAATTGAAGAAATGATAAACAAGCATTCATTATTAGAAAAAGATCTTTCATCAGGCAAAATTGATAAAAAACTTTTTGCTGAGAAATCAAAAGAATATTCTGATCTAAATGAAATCATTAATGATGCCAAGAAATATATTTCATTTGAAAAAGATAAAACTGAATTAAAAAAAATATTAGAAGATCAAAGTTCTGATAAAGAATTGTTAAAAATGGCAGAAGGTGAACTCAAAGATTTACAAATTCAACACGAAAAAAATGAAAAAAAATTAAAACTTTTTTTATTACCAAAAGATGATGCTGATAAAAAGAATGCTATTATTGAAATTCGAGCTGGAACAGGTGGTCTTGAGGCAAGTTTATTTGCAGCTGATCTTTTTAAAATGTATGAAAAAGTAAGTCATAAAAAAAGATGGTCTTTAGAATTAATTTCCATTTCAAGAAGTGAGGCAGGAGGTTTAAAGGAAGTTATTGCATCAATTAAAGGGACAAATATTTATTCTACGTTAAAATATGAAAGTGGGGTTCATAGAGTGCAAAGAGTACCAGATACGGAGACACAGGGAAGAGTTCATACTTCTGCAGCGACTGTTGCAGTATTACCAGAAGCTGAGGAGGTTGATCTAAAAATTAATGAGTCAGATTTGAGAATAGATGTTTTTCGTGCCGGTGGGCCCGGAGGTCAATCTGTTAATACAACTGATAGTGCAGTTAGGATAACACATATTCCAACAGGCTTATCAGTTTCTCAGCAAGATGAAAAATCACAGCATAAAAATAAAGCTAAGGGAATGAAAATTTTGAGAGCAAGACTTTACGAATTAGAGAGAAATAGAATAGATCAAGAAAGATCTCAAGATAGAAAAAGTAAAATAGGAACTGGAGATAGATCAGAAAGAATTAGAACTTATAACTTTCCTCAAGGAAGAGTAACTGATCATCGGATTAATTTAACATTACATAAATTAGATGAATTTTTGGAAGGAGAGATATTTGATGAGATGATAGAGTCATTAACTTTACAAGCCCAAGAAGAAAGTCTAAGTAATCTTACACCATGAATATCAGAAGTGCTTTAAGTATTGGAAATAAAATTCTAATTCAAAATGATATAATTAGTCATAAATTAGACTCAGAGCTTTTAATGTCTAAAGTAATTAATAAAAACAGAGAATTTATTATTCTAAATTTAGACAAAAAAATTAATGAAAAAAATTTTCACAAATATAATCAACTAATTAATGAGCGCTCACAAGGCAAACCAATTGCTTATATATTTGGAAAAAAATATTTTTGGAGAAATGAATTTTTAGTAAATGAAAAAGTGTTGATACCAAGGCCTGACACTGAAATTCTTGTTGAGGAAATCATAAAGATAACAAAAAATAAAGAGAAACTCAATGTTTTAGAAATAGGAGTTGGTTCAGGATGTCTTTTGTTGTCTTTATTAATCGAAAAAAAATATTTTAAAGGAACAGGTATAGATATTAGTAAAAATTGTGTAAGATTAAGCAGAATTAACAGTCAAAATTTAAATTTAGAAAAAAGAGTTAAATTTTTTATTTCTGATGTTGACAATTTTAATTTAGGCAAATATGATTTAATTATATCTAATCCTCCATATATAAAAAAACTTGATTTAAAATATTTGGATAAAGATGTAAAGAATTTTGAACCAATGTTAGCACTTAATGGCGGAATAGACGGTTTATCGGCTATTAGAAGAGTAATAAAAAAATCTGGTAAATTGATTAAAAAAAATGGATTATTAATTTTAGAAATATCTTTTAATCAAAAAAATGAAGTGAAAAAAATTTTAAAAAAAAATGGATTTTATATCAATAAAACTTTAAAAGATTTTGCTAAAAACGATAGATGCATTGTAAGCACTAAAATATAGGTAATTTATATATGGTAACTTTTAGAAATAATAACAATTTAAGAAAAAATAATTTTCGAAGAGGAGAGAGGTCTTTTAAGTCAAATGGAGATAGAACAAAATTTTCAAATAATTTTTCTAATAATGAAACTTTCCAAAGAAAAAATCCAGGAAGAAATAATCATAATGCATCAAAATTAATTGAGAAGTACAACAATTTAGCAAGAGAAGCTTTGTCAGTAGGAGATAAAATTTTATCAGAAAACTACTTTCAACATGCTGATCATTTTATGAGAATTTTAGCTGATCAAGAAAAGTTAAAAAAAACTAAATTTGTTGAGACAAACTTACAAGATCAAAAAGTAAGCTCAGATAAATCTTCCAAACAAGTTGATTAATTTTAAATCAATTAAGACCAATAATTTTTTCCGATTTTAAAACATCAAGTTTTATTTTTTTAGTCTCAAAAATTTTTCTTTCTTGACCTTTTAAAATTTTTCCGGAAGGCAAGTTTAATTTTTGGGAATTAACTTTTTTTCCATTTACAATAACCTCATAGTGTAAATGGGGTCCAGTTGATTTACCAGTTGATCCTACATATCCAATAATTTGTCCTTGCTTTACTCTAACACCACTTCTTATACCTTTAGCAAATTTTGACATATGAGCATAAACGGTTTGATATGTTGTGTTATGTTTAATCATAACACAATTACCACCACCACCACACCAACCAGCTTTTTTTACAATACCATCTCCAGATGCCATTATCGGAGTACCCACTGGTGCAGCAAAATCTGTTCCTCTATGCATTTTATTAAAACCGTCGATTGGATGTTTTCTCATTCCAAATGGAGACGAAAGCCTCGCCCCATTAATTGGAGTTTTCATTAGAGCCTTTTTTACACTTTTACCATTTTTATCGTAATGTCCTTCACTTCCTTTTTTGTCAAAAAAATACAAAGAATTATTTTGACCACTTAGCTTCAAGTTTGCAAAAAGTATATTTCCTGTTTCAATAATTCTACCATTGTCATCAGTAAAAGTTTCATACATTATTTGAAAGCTATCTTTTTTTCTAATATCTCTTTGAAAGTCAACTTGAAAACCATAAACTCTTGCAAATTCAACAATTATATTAGCGGGTATTTTTTTATTAATTGCAGATTTATATAAGCTTTGCAAAATTATATTTTCACTGTAAATTATATTTTTCTTAAGCTTTGTAATTAAGGTTCTTTGATTAAATTTTTCAGTCTCTAGATTTCTTGTAAGGTATATTTTTTCAGTGCTGGATATTTTAAATACAAATTCCTTTACTAAATTATTAGATTGATCAACTGTAAAATATATTTTTTGTTCAGCGTTTAATTTATTAAGATTGACTTTTTTAGATAATTGTTTTTTAATTTCTGCAATCTCATCTTTATTAACTGAATACTTTTCCAGTATATTATTAAAAGTTTCACCAGGTGAAATAATGTGATCTATCTTTTTATATCTTGGCTCTAAATTATTAAAAACATGATTGAGTGTTTTTTTAAGGTAAACATTTGTGGTCAAACTTTTGTAATTAAAATAAATCTTTTTTTTATTATAATTGTAATAAGACGTTGAAATAATAGTAATAATTACCAATAAACTTAGTGCAAAAATTTCTACATTTTTCTGAATTTTATTTTTTACTTTTTTAAACATTGGTTTTTTTGGATGTTCAATTAATAGTTTAGCATTAATTAAAAATCAAAAAAAACCTTTAAAATTAACGATTTTTTAGCATTTTTTTTGATCTTATATGCTTGATTTCCTTTAATTTTAGCCTATAAGCAACGAACTTTCTCAAATAAATTATTGTTTCACAATAAAAAAAGTGAGGATTATTGAGCGTTTTTACTCAATTAGCTATTAAAAAAGTAAAAATTTAAGAAGAGAAGTGTGGACGGTTAAGGTTACCAAAATTTGTCGTACACACTTCAACATTATATAAATTTTATTCTTAGAATTTATATAGAAGCTAGTGTGCGCCGTTTT
>Ga0163109_10002821_pt1 | contig 13359 bp, 4 predicted proteins | sample CRUFie1St13metaG_FD_108704 | JGI IMG/M metagenome (GOLD analysis project Ga0163109, IMG submission 108704) | Marine microbial communities from the Costa Rica Dome - CRUD Field 142mm St13 metaG | ecosystem: Environmental > Aquatic > Marine > Oceanic > Photic zone | place: Costa Rica: the Eastern... | reverse complement strand
TCTCTCTCTCTCTTGCTCTCTTGCTCTCTCTCCCGTGTTAGGTCGCCGCGGCTTCGCTGCGCTATGGCCTCCTCGCTCGCTTTATTACACTCTGCCTTGCCCTCGTGTGCCGGAATCAAAAAAGAGATCCTGGGGGTTCCCGCGTTTCTTAACACGCAAAATCTACTTGCGAAAACATCGATTTTGGAAAATCTGACGAGGCCCCGGCGTGGCGTTGTGGAGACGGGACGCGTTTTCGTGTAGATTTCACGTCTTAGGGGTGGGGTGCAGAGAAGGGCGTGACTGCGCGGTGAATATGAACTTTCGAGCAGCAAAGCAAAATCAACGAAATTGGAGGATAAAACCAGGAAAAAAAGGGAAGAATATCACGCGGAAATATTAAAGTTTCCCGGGAGCGAGCGCGCTCAGCTGCTCGAGAGAGGGAGAGGCCAGAGGAGGCCAGAGGCGACAGCAGAGAAGGGACCGCTGACATGGCGTCGGGGTGTGTGCTGGTGGAGCGCCTTGAGGTCTCGTCGTCCGGGGTGATCGGCATCGTCACCCTCAACAGGCCGAGCGCGAGAAACGCCCTCACCCGAAATATGCTTCGGGACCTCACCAGGGCACTCGCAGAGCTGGACAAGGACGACAGAGTGCGTTGCGTCGTTCTCCGGGGCGAGGGCCGATCCTTCTGCGCCGGGATCGACCTCACGGCCGCGTCGGGGGTGTTCACGGGAGACGCAGACGACAAGGAGTACGACGCGGTGGGGGCATTGGAACGCCTGAGAGTCCCGATCGTCGGGGCCGTGCACGGGGCGTGCGTGACCGCGGGGTTCGAGATTGCGCTGGCGTGCGACGTGCTCGTCGCCTCCGAGGACGCCTTCTTCCACGACACGCACTGCAAGTGGGGCATCGCGCGAGGTACGTACTCGAACACCCCTCTCTCTCTCCCTGCCCCTACGACGACGACGACGACGACGACGACAATGCTGACTTTCTCCTGTTTTCTCCTGACGACGGTAGGCTGGGGTCTGTCGCAGAAGCTGCCGAGGATGGTGGGCCCCAACCGCGCAAGGCTGGCCTCCCTGGTAAGTCTCCTCCTCCCTTGCTGTGTCGTTCTTCTCGCTTCTGACCTCGCTCTCCTTCTCGCCCAAGGCCTGCGAGAGAATACCTGCTCGCCAGGCCCTGGACTGGGGCCTGACGACCAGCGTGCACGCGACGGCCGAGCTGGCTTTCGCGGAGGCCCTGCGGATTTGCAAACAAATCTGCAGGAACGACGCGCTGATGGTGAGGCACTACAAGCAGGTTCTCCAGCGCGGCCTCTCGATGACGCTGTCGCATGGCAGGAAGATGGAGCTGGACGAGGCCTTGAAGGCCTACCGCAAGATGGACACGGACCACTTTGGAAAGCTGAAACGCTTCAAGTCCAAGCTTTAGTGGACTTTCTTTCTCTGTCTCTCTCTGTAATAAAAATTTTCAGACCTTCTTTTTTTTTTTTTTCACTTCTCGTGCCGTCGTACCGTCTTCAGAACGAGCAGTTTGGCCACTTCCAGGCACCCCCCGGAGGGCGGAGAGTGCCTTGCTCAGACAGGTGGGAGCACGGGACGAGGTTGGCGCTCTGCAACCCTCCTGGGAGCGGTTCACGTCTCTTATCAAACACTGTCCTTTCCCACTTGGAAATTTCGTATCGGAAAAGAACAAGATCATCCCAATTTTCCCGAGGCCGCGGGAAGGGTCAACAGTGTGGGTTTGAAATGCAACACATGTGAGTTTTCTTTGGGCTGGCCAGGACGAGCGTTGCTTCAGCTTCAGCGGAGGGGGAGCGCAACTCGAACTGATCTCGCGCAACCCCTAACTCCGCCATCGCCACAAGCGCACGAGGCGATCGCATCATAATCCATTCAAAGGTGCCGGCCTTGAAGTACCAAAGATCCAACCTTTGTTTGAACTTCAACTTCTCCTTCAGGACGAGCCCAGCCGAGGAGCCCAGCCGAGCGTGTGTGTGAGCGTGATCCCGCTTCGATGACGAGTGGAGTGCGGAGTAGACGCACTTAGGACTAGAGGAGAGGAGAGGAGGCGACCATGGCGCCGTCGAGAGGCGGTGCGGGAGCCGCACTGCTTGCCCTATTGGCGGCAGTGCTCGTCTGCCTCCTGCAGACCACGACAACCGTGCAGGCCGCCACGACACTTCAAACGCCGGGAGATACGTTTGAGGCAGTCTTCGAGGTAAGTTGGACACCACGGAGAGAGGGGCCGCGAGGCCGGCATTGGCCGCCGCGGTCCCGGAGACCGCCCGCCTCCGTCACCCCCACCCCCCTCGCCTCCCTGACCCACGAACTCTCCCGTATCTCTCCCCCTCCGGGCTGGATTCTGTCTCGCGAAACCCAGGCGCCGAACAGGCGGGACCTCGTCCGGACGGACCGGCTGCCGAGGCGGTCGGACTCGAGCCACTTCTCAGGGTCGACCACCTTCGCGGGCGGCCGGAGCGACCAGAGCCTTAGCTACGATTTCACGTTTTTGCCCCTATTCGGGCCCTCCAAGGGAAAGACCCCGGTGGAGGTTCAGGTGACGGGCGTGTTCCCCACCGGCGTCCACACGGCCTACTGTCACTTCGGCCGGAAGACCACGCCCGTGGTCATATCGCGGGCAAAGCGCCACCACTCGCGCGCCCAGACGATCAGGTTCACTTGCTACAGCCCTCCTGGCCGTGGGGGCGGGTCCGTCCCCGTCTCGGTTTCCATCAACGACCTGACCCTGACGCCCCAGAGCTCGCAGCGGTTCTATTATTACGCGGAGCCCAAGGTGTTGGAGGTCAGCCCCGAGTCGAGCGACCTGCAGGGCGGCACCCTTGTCACAGTGTACACCAGCCACGATGTCTTCGCCCAGGCCTTTGGGCAGAAATCAAAAGACTTTTACGAACAAAACCCAGTCGGCAGGGCGGCGGTGTCGAACATCAAGTGCGCCTTTGACGGCAAGACGTCCGTCGGCCTGCGGACTAGGACGTGCGGCGGCCGCCCGTGCTTCGTGTGCATCTCCCCCTCTTCCAGGGACGTTGGAAGGGTCGAGGTCTCCGTGTCTCCCAATGGCCTGAGCAAGCTCGCAAGCCGGGGGCACTTCACATATGAGGACCTGAACTACGAGCCGGGGTCGATCATCGTGGGGGTGGCGTCGGAGCCCCATATCATCCACGAGCTCGGCCCGAACGGACAGCTGTACGGGATGTTAGAGGATCCGGGTGCATTCTATGAGCTACACTATCCAGGATCGCGGTACGTTCCGGGGGTCTTCTATGACGAGAATTACTACGATTTCTACGGCACCACGATGGGCAGGCACGAGGCCCAGTTCTGCGTGTCGAGCCTGAAGACGAACGTCGGGCCCGTCTCTGGGGGGACGGTGGTGACCCTGAGTGGGCGGGGGAGCGTGACGGCGGCAAAGGAGGAGTTCTACTGCGTCTTTGGCGCAAGCAACTTCGTCAGGGCCTCGAGTGTACAGTATTCATTCGAAAACGAGGCCTACGAGATGAGCTGCGCCGCCCCCGCCGCCTCGCAGGCGGGAGACGTGCAAGTTGGGGTCTCCCTCAATGGCATCCAGGCCTCGCAGTCTGGGCTGACGTACACCTACCACGAGCCAGCGGACGCGGTTTCGGTTTCTCCCGCCACCGTGCCGTCCGAGGGAGGAACCTCGGTTGAGGTCAGCCTGGCCTCAAATGTGGATGCCCTGGAGAGCCGGTCCTGCGTGTGCAGATTTAAAGTGTCCGTGAGCCAGTCGTACGACGCCCAGGGGAGCTTTGATTCAGGGACCCAGAAGGTGACGTGCGAGGCTCCGGGGGTATCGACAGACCTCGATGAGACCGCCGTGGAGGTCTCCGTGTCGTTCAACGGCGCGGACTTTGGCTCCACCGCCGTTTTGGTCACCCAGGGCAAGACCACGGCCGGGTTTGAGACCGAGACGACAAACAAGATAGGATTTTACGGGCTGTTTGAGGGGCTTTTGGAGACCATGGTTCCCGTCCCGGCGGTCAGCCTGGTGGCCCCCGTCGCGCCATCACTTTCGCTGACGTCCTCAGTGTCGTACTCGGACGACTACTGCGTCCACTTCACCACGAATTCGCTGGCCATTCTCACCGGGCTTGAGCTCTTTGGAGTCACACAGACCCCGAGCTTGGGCGAGGAGATTGAGGCAACGGTCCTGGACCCTCTGTTTGAGATGGACTCCTACGAGTACCAGGCCACCGTGAGCTACGAAGTGCACAGTCTGGCGCTCAGGGGCGTTGGGGCGGACACCTACAGCTCTGTCTTTGTGGACGGCGTTGTGGTTCCTACCTTTGGCGTGAGTGACGACATTCCTCTCGTGGTGGGGCAGAACACAATCGAGGTCGAGGTCCACTCCTCGGACGGCCTCTTCGCGAACGTGTACGCGGTCCATGTCACCAGGCTCGCCCAGAGGACGGATTCCGCGCTGGTTTCCATCACAGCAACGGATGCCGATGGCACGTCCTACGCCCTGTCCCCTTCCTTCGATTCAGGGACTCTGTCGTACACTGTGCAGGGCACCGTGCCGTACCACAGCTCGTTCCTGTCGGTCGGGATCGCCCACGAGGACGACTACGGCCTGGTTAAGGCCTCGGTGAGGGCTGACAAGTCGGATGAGACCGAAATAGGCCACTCTGCCCAGACCCTACTGGCGGACCTGGATCTCTCCGTTGGGGGTAACACCGTCACGCTTGTGTCGCTGGCTCAGGACCGAGGTGTCTCGAGGACCTACAAGCTGAGCGTGGACAGGGCGCCCGCCAGTACGGACACCACCTTCAAGAAGATGGAGGTCAAGACCGGCAGGGGCACTTAGATTGCACTTTCGCCAGCGTTCGACCCCTCGGTGACTTCTTACACCGCAAGCGTCAGGTACACCGACACCTTCTCCATGGAGCTGGAGACGGCGAATGCGAGGGCGACCTACTCGGATCCCGACGGCGTCGTGAGGTCTGGCTCCGGATCCTTTACCAAGAGCCTCCCTGTGGGCGAAACGGAGCTCACTTTTGAGGTCACAGGCCAGGACGGCGTGGCCAAGCGGTCGTACGTCGTAAGGCTGACGAGGATGGAGGCCAGCTCGGACGCTAGGCTGGGTGCCATCGCCACGAGGGCCTGCTCTGACGACAACCAGGCCAACGTGGAGCCCAACTTTGACAAGGACACGGACGTGTACAGTGCAAAGGTGTTCTTCGAGTGCAACCCCTCGGGAGAGTCAGACGCCATGGGATCGCAGTTCGTCTCGGTAAGCGCCACGTGTCACGACGAGCTGTGCTCCAAGATCAGAATCTACGAGCCCAAGGGAGACCGGTGGCTGGATGCCGGAACCTCGGGGGCCTACATCACTCTCGAGCTCAACGGAAACCCCCTTCAGGACGTCACCAACGCTGTGCTGATCGAGGTGACCGCGGAGGACGATGTCATTGGGGTGTCCACGACCAAGACGTACACCCTGAACGCGATCAGGACCCAAAAGGACGCCAACGCCAACTTGCTGTCGCTCCAGGTGCACTACACCGACACAGACGGCAACTCTGTGGATGGTGTGCTGCACAGGAACTCTGGTGAGGACGTCCTGCCGGCCTTTGACAAGACCATCCACGAGTACTGGATGGAGGTGGAGAATGCCATCAGCAGCGTCAAGGTTACCGCTCAGGTCGAGTCCAAGTTCGCCCTGCTCAAGGTAGGCATCGTGAGCCCTGCCTCTCTTGCATCGGTGTCCAACGGCACCGAGTCCCAGGTTCTGTCGCTGCCCACAGGCACAACCACCACCGTGATCGTGGAGGCGCTCTCGCAGAGGTACCAGCCTAACGAGTCGGTCGAGGGCTACGACGCGAGCACGACGACCGCTGGCAGTGGCGGAACGACCTCGAGGATCATCACCCACATCCATGTCTTCAGGAGGACCAAGTCCACGGACGCCAGCCTGTCGTCTTTGGTCTTAGGCGTCGACGGCCCTGCCTCGGGGATCACCTCGGCCATGGCGCCGACCTTCGCCACCGGCACGACCTCCGGGTACGCTATGTCCGTGCGTTACTACATCGGCAAGCTCAACATCACCGGAACGTGCCCGGACACCGCATCTCCCGTTTCGTACAGGAATCACGCCCCGCGATGCTCGATCGCGGTGGCGGGGGCTTCCGGGACGAGCGGAAATGTGGTGCAAACGAGTCTCGTTTCGGGTGCAAACACTGTGCAGGTGGTGGTAACCGCCGAGGATGGCACCACCACCAAGACGTACGAGGTGACTGTGACGAGGGAGACGCCCAAATCGGACTCCACGCTGAGTTCCCTTTCGGTGGCCTGCGCCCCGCTGCCGACGAATATTCCTCCGTCCTACCAGACCGCAATGGACTCTGCCTTGCCGAGCTGCTGGCTGTCCAAGACGCCAGAGGGGGGGGATCCGGCCCAAAACGGATACGACCAGCAGTTCACCCCCTCCCACACGACCTACTACCTCAGGACTCAGCACCGGTACATGTACCACCAGGCGGTGGTAACGCCAGACGTCCAGTCGGTTGACTTCACTGCTGCTGTTACCTCGAGAGTGGACTCCATTCCCGTGGCCACCATGGCGCTCAACGGGGCCACCCTGGCGGACTCCGCGGCCTCCGGCGCCCAAGCCCTGCAGGACGCCCCCGCCAGTGGCTTCCCCTCCCCTGTGACCACAACCTTCAGCATCGTCGTCACCGCGGAGGACGGTACCACGACGACGTACGCCGTCCATGCCGTCAAGGCGGCGGTGGAACCCTCGGCATCGGAGTGGGTGAAGCGTTACCACCTCAACGACTACGGCAACAAGACCATCGTGGACCTCGCCAATGACGACAGCATCGTCGCGGGAACCCACGTTCCATTCTCGCTGGAGGTCAACACGGCCGGGTGGGAGGCCAGCGTGGCGAGCGCTTTGGGGTCTCTGAGCGGAGAGTACGCCCCCATCAGCGCAATGGAGTTCCAGCCCGTCGTCAGCCTGGTCGATAGGCTCGGCTCTCCGGCCACCGTGCCAAGCCCTGCAGCCGCGTTGCTGCCCTTGGGCGGCCTTTGTGCCTCTGGCACCCAGTGCCTCAACAGCTTCTGTCCTCTGCAGAACGGGACCCTGACCACCACGAGGTGCTCCAAGACCGTGCCTTTGGCCTACGTGCCTGAGGTCGTCGGGGTGTACACCTATGCGGTGCAGGCCTACGGCCAGGGCGTCAACATGATTGGGTCCTCGACCCTCCAAGAGGTCAAGTTCTCGGTCATCCACGCGGCCATGTCGCTCAACCTGTCCAAGATCGTAGCCCCCGGGACGGGGGAGGGCCTTGTCGGGCACGTCAGCCAGCCCGGGCAGGAGAACGTCTACCTGCAGGCCTACGACATCTTTGGAAACATCATCTTGGACAACAGGCCGGGGTCGACCTACGATCCGGAGATGATGGAGGCGCTGCTGTGCCCGCCAGACACGGTCGCCACCAACGTCACTTGGGACCCCCTTGCCAAGGCCGAGCCGGGGTACGAGGGGTACTGCCGGTGCGGTCCGGCCACGGGCTGCTCCGTCCCTTCAAGGGGCGTCTTCTCGAGGGACGGCGACAAGGGAATGTACAAGCTGGAGATTCTCACTCTCGTCAGCGGGGTCAACAAGATCTACATGACCGCGGACTTTGGCGGCCTGCCCATCAACGGTGGCCCGGGGGGGGACTACCACGCCCAATACCCCGTCCCACTCCTGGTCTCGACCAACCCAATCGGAACCAGGAGCAAGCTCGTGTTCAACACGACCGTCAAGCCGGTGGTGGGCGCCGCGGCCACGGCGGCGGACTTGCCATCCTTCCTCGTTGCAGCCTACGATCAGTACAGCAACAAGATCGAGAAGGGCGGCGACCTGGCCGTGATCTCTCTGGAGTTTGACCCGCCGCTCACCTCGGGGCACAATGTAACGGACAAGCAGGACGGGTCGTATGAGGTCGTGGTCAACACCACGGTGGCCGCGGACTACAAGGTGACCCTGAAGATCAACGGGGCAGTGTCGGTGGGCAGCCCATTCCTGTTCACCGTCTTCTCGGACGAGTTCAGCGACCTCTCCACGGCCTCCTTCCCGGCGCAGACCCTCGCAGGGACGAGGACAACCTTTGCTGTTCAGCCCAGGGACAAGTTTGGCAACGCCATTGAGTTTGCCTCACCCCACGGGTCTGTGGGCTCGAGGCTCAGCCTTGAGGTGAAGGACTTGGCCACCAACATCGTGAAGGTCGCCGATCAGGAGGTGACGCACCAGCTGGACGGGACATACCTCGTCAACTTCACCGCGCCGACCAACGCCTTCCACAACTATGCGCTGGACGTGTACTATTTGCACGCGAACGGCACGAAACTCTTCACCCTTAAAAGTTCGGATTCCCACAGCAACCTGCTGGACATCCAGGGCAGCTACCCGAACCCGGACAAGAGCCTTTACTACGTGAGGGGGGGCCAGAAGGCGGGAGGGGTCGTCCTCGGGGTCGTCGGTGTCGACGACTACGGGAACCAGTCCCCTCACTTTTGGTCCAAGTGGTCGGCGTCTCTTGACCTAGCCGGCCCCGAGATCGGCCCCGTGATTGCCAACGCCACCTCCGCAATCTACTCGATCGCGGAGGCCGGCGGCGGGAGCATTCAGGTTCCCTTTGGACCCTCAGTGAACGTATCTGGCACCTATGACGTGAAATTCTACTATGACGGGGTCGAGGTGGACTCGGGCAAGGTTGAGAACTCGACCACCACCGTGATTCCTGCGGACATCGGGTCTCACTCGATCGTATCTAAAATTCCGGAGACGACCTCTCTGGGGCAGCTCGTGGTGGTGGACATCCTGGCGTACGACTCGTACGGCAACGAGATCAAGACGGGCGGAGAGACCTCGGGGATGGCAATCAAGGTCTACAAGATGGCGGACCCCACGGATGTCGTCTCTCACGAGGTCGTGGACAACGGAGACGGCACGTACCAGGCCAAGTTCTCGCCCGCCAGGAGCGGAATGTACGTCTTTGACATCAGTTATGCGTCCGGGGGGGCTGGGTCCAACCAGACCTTTGACGTCAAGTTTGAGTTTGCGCTGCCTGAACATTTCGAGGCCGTGATCCCGGCCAAGGTCGACGCGGACGTGGAGGCCACGGTTGTGATCCAGCCGGTGCCAGGGGTGGACCTGTCTGCCGCGTCCAAGTCCCTGATCACGGCGAGCTTGCGCGACGAGAGTGGCGCCTCCAAGCCGCTTGAATTGTCTGCCCCGGACGGGGACGCCAGGAGGACCCTCAAGATCCTGGAGACGAGCTCGGGCTCGTACCTGATCGACGTCCTGCTCGAGGGGAAGCACGTGGGCTCCTCTCCCTACAACATCACCGTGCATCCCAGGGCCATCGCCACCACCCAGGTGAAGCCCATGAACCAGACAACCTACTACTCGGACGACGACATCGTGCTGGATATCGTGCTCAGGGACCAGTACGACAATCTGGCCGACGTGGACATCGCCAACGACATCAGCGTCAAGTACTACCAGCTGCCTGAAGGCCTTATCGTAGAGGCTGGCGTGGAGAAGACAGCGGCGGGGTACCGGGCCGCGACCAAGCTCACCCTCGCCGCATCCTACTCGGTCCAGGTCATCGTCAAGGGCGTGAAGCTCTGCGTGGAGGGGTCCGTGGACTGCGTACCATCGGTCACCATCCTCCCCGGCGACCCCAGCGCCCTTACCTCCTTGCTGGAGGGCAACGGCCTGGGGAAGACCATTGTGGCGGGAGTCGAGGGCAGCGTCAGGGTCGTGCCCTTGGACACCTACTCCAACATGGCGCAGCTCAGCAAGAGCCAGCTGATGGAGTACTCGCTCGAGATCGCCGACGAGAACGGGACCCAAATCACCCAGGACCCCCAGAAGCTCATATTCTCGTCCCTGGACGGCTCCCACGTTGGCACCTACGTCCTCACAAAGGCCGCCAAGTACGTCATAACGGTCAGGCAGCAGGACGGACTCGTAGTGGGCGGAGGAGCGGTAAACGTGGAGGTCGTGCCATCTGAAGTTGTGGTCTCCAAGACCAAGATCGAGGTGGCGACCCACTCGGTGGCTGTGGGGCAGACCGGATCCGTATTAGTGGTTCTAAGGGACGAGAACGACAATGTCATCGTCAAGGATCTGGGGGAGGACCTCGGGTTGGTGCTGACGAACCCCTCCAAGGTGCTGTCGTCCTCGCTGGGCGACGTCAAGCTGTCCTTTGCCAATGGCACCTACAACGCCACCTTCTCCACAACGTTCGCGGGGTCGTACGAGGTCTCGGTGCAGGTCTTTGGGGTGGGGGTCACAGCGACCCAGGCTGTCAGCTTCGTCCCCGAGGCCCCATTCGCGCTCACCACGATTGCCAGGCTCGCTGGTAACGGCCTCGGGGTCGCGGGGGACAAGAACGTCATCTTGATCGAGGGCAGGGACAAGTACGGCAACGCCAGGACCCAGGAGGGCGGCGCCTACACTGTGGAGGTCTCCGTCCCGGATGGCACCACCACCAAGCGCTTGTTCGACTCTGAGATCACGATCTTGTGGAATGACCAGCTCGTCCAGCCCCTGTACCAGGTCGAGTTCGTGTCCACGCCCAAGGGGATTGCTTTCGTGGAGGTGAAGCTCGGGGGTGTCCCGGTAGTGGGGTCTCCGCTCACCATTGACGTCTCGCCGGCCTCCATCGACCCGGCAAAGTGCGTGCTGAGCGGGCCAGGAGTCAACGGCGGAATTCTGAACCAGGAGACGTTTTTCGAGATCCAATCGATGGACTCTTTCGGCAACGAGAGGAGCGAGGGTGGGGACAAGTTCGAGGTCACAGTGGAGTGCACGCAGGCCACTTGCCCCGCCGTGCCGGTGCTGGTCACCGACCTTGGAACGGGAGTGTACGAGGTTCGTTACACCCTCAATTCGCTCGGCACCTTCAACCTGCAAGTCCGGCTGGGCATGGCCGACGTCGGGCTGCTCCCAGTGCAGAGCCCGCTTGTCGTTACGAGCAAGGGCACCGCCGGCGATATCAACGTCATGATGTCCCAGGTGTTTGGCCTGAGCGGCGTGGTGGAGCCGGGGGTGGAGCAGGCCGTCACCGTGATTGCACTGGACGCCGAAGGTTTCCAGCTCACGACTGGAGGGGAGAAGTTCGTGCTGTCCATCTCGGAGCAGGGCTCCCCGCTGACCACCAAGGCCGAGTATGAGTCCACGGACTACCTGAACGGCACCTACATTGTGAGGTTTCAGACCACAAAGGCCGGTTTGTACCAAGTAGAGCTGCAACACGAGGCCAAAGGCGTAGACAAGGCGAGGACTTTTGTGGGGACCAAGTCGATCTCCTACCCCGTCCAGGTTGAGTGCGTCCCGGGCAGCACGGTGGTGGAGAGGAGCGAGCTCGTTTTGCCAGGGTGGCCTGCCACTGTGCCCGCCGGATCCTTCCACATTGTTCAAGTCCAATCGGCAGACGCTTTCGGAAACACCCAGCGCCACAGGGACGGGTCCGAGGATCAGTGGAGCGTCGTGGGGTCCCCCGCGGACTCGAGCCTCTCGCTCCAGGTCGCCTCCACCCGATCCAAGGCCTCACAGCCGGGTAGGTACGATTTGGGCTTCAGGCTCCCGGACGTTGGTCTGTTCAACCTGAGAGTCGTGCTGAAGAACTCGACGGGAGAGTTCTTCCTCGACGGAGGGGTTCCTGTGCAGGTCGAGGGCGTCCCAGGAGGCCTCGCTCCGTCCAAGGTGTACACCCTGGACGCCAACAAGATGCCCTCCGTGGCCTCGGCCACCAACCTGACCAAGATTTCCTTCAAGCCAAGGGACATTTCTGGCAACGTCATCCCATCGCTTAGCCCTGTGCCCGCGTGCCAGGCGGCCCTGTCCCCTGGCGACGGCCAGGTGGTGGCGACCTGCGCCTACGACCAAGAGAGAAACGCCTTTGAGGTCTCCTTCTCGTCCACCAAGAGCGGCCAGAAGCAGCTCTCGATCACTCTCAACGGGGAGCACATCATGGAGAGCCCCTTTGCGTTCGAAATTTCGCCTGCCACGCCCGTCTCGGCAACCACGACAGGAATCGACTTTTCGGGCGTCCTGGTGAACGAGAAGCTCGACGTTGGCATTCTGCCATCGGATGCCTTCGGCAACGCCATCAAGAGCGGAACCGAGGAGCTGATCGTGTCGATCCAGGACGGCTCTTTGTCCCAGTCCGCTTTTGTTGAGAATTATGGGAACGGCACCTACAGGGCCAGGATTCAGGTCCAGGCCTCTGGTTCCTTTGATTTCGTGGTCTCCAAGGCCGACGGCTTCGTTCTCCTCAACCAGACTCTCGTGGTGGACCCTCTGCCCACCTCTGCCGCCCTGTCCTTTGTGCAGGCGAATGACAACTTTGACGGTACCAAGTTCAGGGTAGCGGCAGGGGCAGTGGTTCAGTCAAAGCTCGTGGCCATCTCCCAGGACGGCAACACGCAGGCCGGCCACGCGGATGCCTTTGAGGTCAAGATCAGCCCGGACTCTGCCTACCTGGCTTCTGTCATCGATGCCACCGCCGCGGCCTCCTCGGTGGACGGCGAGTACACATTCAGGTTCACCACCAAGAGAGTTCTGGCCGAGGGCTACACAGTCTCGGTAACTCTGGGGTCCGAGCACGTCAAGGGGTCGCCCTTCCAAGTGGAGGTGAGCCCTGGGGCGCCCTCCGCGTCCCAGAGCAACATCTACTCGGGCGACTACGGCTACGACGCCTCCCTGGGCGAGTTTGGGTCGGTGGCCGGGGTAGGCAGGAAGTTCCTGCTGCAGCTCAGGGACGATTACGGGAACGACCTGGACCAGGCAGCGGCCTCCTCGTCCGGAACAAGCTCGAGATTGAGGTTGATGGGGCGGAGAACGTGACAACCTCGGTGGTCGGCCTCCCGGACGGAAGGTTCGAGATGTTCTACAGCGTGTCCCTCGCCGGGACCCATGCATTGCAGGCCAAGCTCTCGGGGGTGGGCGTGGGCGGGGGGTCTCAGATCTTGGTGGTCGCCGGGAAAAACGACTTTTCCAAGTTCAACGTCTACGGCCCCGGAATCACTGAGGACGTTATCGTCGGTTACACCTACCACTTCAACATTGAGGCCAGGGACGAGTTTGGAAACACACGGGTGGACGATGGGTCCACCCTTGGCCTTCTCTCAGTCTTCATGGAGGCAAGGGGCGAGGACAGGCGGACGGGGGCTCTGGTCAAAACGGCCTTTGATCTTGTCACCGTAAAGTATGAGAAGGAGGCAAGCAACGAGGCCAGCTCGGAGAAGTGGCTCGAGGGTACCTTCAGGGTCATGTTCAAGACCAAGACCTCGGGAGCGATCTACGCCACCATCTCGGCCTACCCGCTCGCTGGCATGTCCT
>Ga0163109_10002820_pt1 | contig 13361 bp, 11 predicted proteins | sample CRUFie1St13metaG_FD_108704 | JGI IMG/M metagenome (GOLD analysis project Ga0163109, IMG submission 108704) | Marine microbial communities from the Costa Rica Dome - CRUD Field 142mm St13 metaG | ecosystem: Environmental > Aquatic > Marine > Oceanic > Photic zone | place: Costa Rica: the Eastern... | reverse complement strand
TGCATTTGTAAATGATGGTTCAAAATACAAAGTATATGGTGATATGTTAAGACAGGCAGGATTTCATGGTTCAGGAAATGAGGTTATGATGAATGGTATGACAGGCGAGCAGTTGGAAATGTCTATTTATTTTGGACCGACGTATTACTTAAGACTGAAACATATGGTAAAGGATAAAATAAATTATCGTGCAAAGGGGCCAAGAACACAATTGACCAGGCAAACTGTACAAGGAAGAGCTAATAATGGAGGTTTAAGGATAGGTGAGATGGACCGTGATGTTTTGATTGCCCACGGGATGGGACAATTTATTATGGATTCAATGATGGAACGTGGTGATAAATTTTTAATGGCAGTATGTAATAAAACTGGTTGCATAGCAGTATACAATGAAAGCCAGAATTTATTTTTGAGCCCAATGATGGATGGTCCAATACAATATAGTACTAATTTGGACAATACCTTAAATGTAAAAAATATATCGAAACACGGAAGAGATTTTAGCCTGGTTAAGGTTCCATATTGTTTTAAGTTATTGCTACAAGAGTTGAAAACGATGAATATACAGATGAGAATCATAACAGATTCTAATATTGATCAAATCATGAATTTGAAAAACAATAAAGAAATATTTACGTTAACAGAAACGGACGATTATGATAAGCTAATGGAAAACATATCAGAAATAGTAAAGAAAAACACAGAAGAGTTTTCAAGTACAAATGAAAAATTAAATCGTATGCAATTTGATTTGACCCCAGGTGAAAAAGAAAGAAATCAAGAACAAATGATGCAACCAACGATGCCAAGTGAAATAGAGCAAAATATAGCAGTACCACAAATGCAAGAAGTAGATAAAAAAAATAATCCAATGCGATTTAGTGTAAATCAAGAAATCGTTTTCAAAAATAACCCTAGTGATAAATTTACAATTGTAGATTCATTTTATGATGATGAACAAGACGAACTTATTTACTTTATAAAGAAAAGTGATAACACAGATGAAAATAAGTACGAAACAACTGGTTATGATATAATGACACCACCATCATCTCCGCGTTCACCATCATCTCCACCCTTTGAGCCTGAATCACCGGATTATGATCCAAACAAACCGCCATCACCACCATCCTTTGAACCCGAATCACCGGATTATGATCCAAACAAACCGCCATCACCACCATCCTTTGAACCCGAATCACCGGATTATGACCCAAACAAACCGCCATCACCACCATCACCATTAATGGCAAAAGATCAAACTACACCACCAGGACTAAATATGCTAGCACCAGAAAAAAAGAAAAAAGCAGCCGATACCGATAGCGATATAAACACTAATGAAGATGATAATGATAGTGATGATAATGACGCGGATGAAGATAGTAAGCAAATAACCGGAGATATAGGTATTATAAAAAAAATAGGATAATTTTAAATAATTAATTGAAAAAATATAAAATCTTATTATTATAAATAAATAATAATGAGTTTATCTGTTAATAGTACAACCGTCTCAAAAATATATAAGTCTAGAAAAATCATTTTAGAAATTTTGGAAGAACGTGGTTTTGATATTAGTGACCATGAAGAATTTAGTACAAATCATATTCACACATTGTTTATAAATAAGCAATTGGATATGCTCTTGAAAAACCCAGATACAAATCAACAAATATACATTAAGTATAATTTAGCAAAGAATGGTGGTTTTGGTAAGTTAAAATCACAGGACATACAGGAATTTATAGATGATGCCTATGATACAGAAGAAATATTAAAAGAAGGTGATGAGTTTATTATTGTAACGAAAGATAATTTCAATGATACAATAAAGAAGCAAATGGTATCAATATTCAATAATAGGAATATTTATTTTAATGTTTATAATATGCATTTATACCTTTATAATTTATTAGAACATGATTTGGTACCAAAACACGAAATATGCAGTGATGAAGAAAAAAAAGAAGTTATAAAAAAATACAAAATAATGAATGATAATCAATTTCCAGAAATTTCTAGATTCGATCCTGTAGCTCAAGTAATAGGATTAAGACCTGGACAAATATGTAAAATAACACGATCATCCTCTACTGCGATACAAACAACTTATTATCGATTATGTAAGTAGTAAATCAAAAACAAATAAATTATTAGTATAGTATATATAAATGACAAGTTATGATAGTTTGAAGAATGAATTAACAAATACAAATGAAGCTTTTTTAAAGGGGAAATTTATTAATTATTGGTTAAAACTAAATACAACTGTTGTAAAAAATGGAAGTGAAAAGTTTACTTTAGATTCAATAGGAAAAGCCACTAAGAAAAATTACGAAGACACGCTTAATATTTTTTCAAATAATGTACAAGATTACAAAAACTTAATTGATGAAATTGATAGTAAAATAAGTAAAAGATTATATGATGCTAGTAATAACATTTCTACAATATCAAATTCAATAAAAGAAAAAAAACAAGCGATTAAAGATACGGAAAAAGAAAAAACAAAATATGCAACATCGAAACCTTTTATAAGAGATCATTACGTTCGTAAGAATTATACTTATGTAAATTTAGGACTAACTACCATAGGCGTTGGTGCTTTATTTTACATTTTATTTAGACAAATAAAAATGGAATAATAAAATCATTGTATATAATATATTATATACAATGTCAAATTCAAATACAGAACAGTTATTATCAGAATACAATTTTTATTTAAACGAAATGGATACCCTTGGCAAAATGGGAAACATTGAATCCGATAGAATAGGACAGTTAAAAAATACAATAATTAAAGAGGGTAGTGGAAACGATGTATCTTATTATTACTTAAACAATCATGGTATATATCGAAAAATGAAAGATTATACAAATAAACATCCAAGTTGCAATTTAATGGAAAATTCTAGTAAGTTTGAAGATATAAAAAATGAATATTACAGTGGTAGTGATATGGCGAGTGGTGAACCATGTATAGACAACATACAATATATAGTAAATGGCAATATGAAAACAGGTTTATCAAAAAAAATAGTAGGAACCAATAATGGTAATTTTTGGATAAATGCAGAAGGAAAAAAATATGAATTAATAGATGGTGGAATGACATTATTAAGAGCTAATAAAGATTGCGATGAATTAATATTAGATACAAATATTGGAGCTAATATTTTAAATAAATTAGCTGTGGCAGATAATAAAAATATCGATGGAATTACATTTTTATCTAATTTTAATTGTAAAGAAGAATTAAAAGATTCTTTTGATGCAACTACACTTTATAGACACTATGAAGAACAATTAAAGATATTGCGCGAAAAGATAGAAAAGGATATTTCTGGTAATCTTACAAAAATTGAAGAAAATAAAAAACTTAATAATTTAAAAGCAGGTTCATTGAATAGTAATATTAGTAAAGTATCTCATAATAATTTAGAAAATAAAAAACAAATACAAGTAAACAATAATTATGAAAGACAAATTGAAAACAATGAACTTCGTGCGGGTGCATTACAGTTAAGATATTTATTATGGTTTTTTAGTTTAGCAATTGTTGTGTTCATGATTTTGTCTGGTTATAGTGCATCTTATATTAAATTAGTGATTATAGGAGTTATTGTATTTAACGTCTTTACGTTTTTGGGCAATAACATTAAAAAGTTTTTTAACGATTTGGCTAAAAACTTCGAAAAAAAAGTGAAAAGTATAACTGATGTGGAACAGGAATCCTTTGGAAATCTACGAGAAGGTTTCAATTTTTTAAATTGGGATTTATCACATAATAAACTAATAAGTGATTTATCTAATAGTTTAAATGCGTGGACTAAAACACCTGAACAAAAAGACGAAGTTGAATTAAATTACATGAAATTAAAAAAAAGTTATCAAGAAATGGCAGACGAATTAAATAACAAAGAAAACGTACGTGAAAATACAAATTTACAGGCCGAATCAGAAATGGTAAGACTTGAAAATCAAATAAGGGAGGAGCAAGGACAACAACATTATTTTTCAAGAGACTTTAACAATAAACTGTCAGTAATGGAAAAAAGAGAAAACGATAAACAGTTGATAGGTCAAGCGAGTAAGTTTAGAACATCATTAATGTTTGGTGGAGTATTTTTAGGTGCCGTTATCATTGCTGGTTTATATGACAAATTCAAATAATTATATATTTTTAAATATAATTTAATAATATATGAGTGATTTACAAACTAAGTATACAAATGTATTAAATGATATTGAAAAATTACAAACAATAGAAAATCATATTTGGAAAACAAATAGTAATAGTGATACAGAAAAGGCAAATGCACTTAAAGAAATTGTAGATGCTAAGAAAGGAAAATACGAAGAACTTAAATCACTATGGCAAGCATCCGTTGAGAATGTAAATACATCAAAAGCAAATTTAGGTAGTACGTTAACGATGAATGAAGTTTTAAAGAAACAAATCGATCATAACGCATTGTATATAGATTCACTTAAAGAATCCGAATCAAACAAAAAGCGAATGAGTGAAATAGGAACATATGAATATGAAAGATACAAGGAACATCTGGCAGTCATAAAATATTTAGCGTCTGGTGCATTAATTATATTTTTAACCAAAATGGTAATGCGATTTGAATGGTTTCCTAATATTTTAGGTATTGCGATTATGGTAATGACTATATCTTATTTGGTTATTCATTTAGCCAGCAGACTTTACTATAATTTTTATAGAGACAATCATGATTATCATAAGTTTTCATTTCCTGTAGATCCAACTTTAAATGAACAGAAATTATTGAATAAAGAATATAGGGCAAATACATCATTTGACGATAATAGAGCATCAAATAGTACTGGTTCAGTAGGAGATGACAATGAAGCAAATGCAAAAATAGCAATGTTGGAGGAACAATTACGAAAGGCAAGAGAAAGTTGTGCGGCCAATGCTGCTCCTGTTGAAAATGCAAATGATTAGTAAAATATATTATCTAATAAATTATTACTATATACTATATGAACAAAACAAGTTTAGTAGATTTTGGAAATAGTTTAATTAAAGCAAATCAATCATTAAATCCACCATCCGATACAAATGACCTTAAAAATATTGAAAAATTAAAAAAAGATTATGAACAATCAGGGAGTGATAAAGATTTATATAAATATTTGCATTCAAGAAAAAAAAACTATTTAAATAGTGGTAACAATAATGATGAATTCGAGACGAACATTAAAATGGAAGCAAATGATATATTTGATAATATGGCAAAACCATATATGGAATATATTAAACGAGCAAATGAACGTTTTATAAATATAAAAAATAGTTATGATATATCTAATCGATTAAAATCAAATACAGACGAGTTTGTAATGGATTATGAAGATATAGAAAGCAAGGTGAAAAAAGATCTCAATGATTTAAAAAGAAAGAAAAGTGTCAATATTAGAATGGCAGATTATTACAATAAAAATTATGAAATCGCTACGTACATACTACAAATTCTAGAAAAAATATATTATTATACAATTATTGTTCTTATCATTATAACAATTATTAAAGGTCAATATAAAAATATGATGATTGTGGGTAGATTGATATTCATGATAGTGTTACCATTTATAGTAAAGTTAATCCTGCAAGGAACCTATGAGCGCTAAATAAAAATTATATGTTATAATTTATATTTAGTTTTAATCACTGTCACTATCACTGTCACTTTCACTGTCACTGTCGTATTTGATAGCATAACCTTTCCATCCTTTATTATACTTACCAATCTTCTTTTCTACCTTTTCATAAATTTCATTAGAAGAAGGCTTCAACCTATCACCATCGGCTTCATTTTGCCACCATTCATCAAATGCTCTCTTGACAGTAGCCTTTGTAATTTTCTTACTAGCTGGATTTTTAACAATGCGTGTGGTGATAAATAGGTTAAGAAGATCCATTTGATTTCTATAAACATTGCTTCGCTCCATAACTGCTTTGCATTCTTTAACTCGACCTTCAGTCTTATATGCACGTTCAACTAACATACTTAAGAACACTGGTACCCAATGTGGAAACTTATCTTTTAAGTTGTCATCTTTCAAGAACTGAAATTTTTTAGGATCTGGGTGCTTGACATATCCATTTTCTTCTGAATTCCATTCTTCGGGACTTAAGAACTTAGAAGGGAAATCAACAACCTTAATTCTCCTCCAAGTACCACCATCATTAGAATCGATTTTTGGCAATATATTTGTGGTTACTGCTAGTTTAAACTGAGGTACAAATACGATTTGGTCTTTAAATAAATGTCTACCTGCAATAGGATCACCACCAGTAAGCTCTTTCATGATACCTTCATTCAATTTCACACCTGCCTTAGGTTCATCTAGAACACCTAATCTTCGGCCTTTAAGTTGAGCTATTTCACTGGTAGGACCGCCGATTGCTACGCGGTCTTTAGTAAGTAAAGCCAGTGGTACCTTATACTTGTAATCACCCAGTGTTTTAGACATCAAGTCCATTAACACTGATTTACCATTAGCACCACTACCTAAGAATATAGTAAAAGTTTGATTCTTAGTGCTACCAGTTAAACAAGATGCTAAGTAATCCAATACATACTCTTGTACTTCTTTGATAGGAAGAATCTGATCAAAGAATGTTTCTATTTCCTTTACTATTTTTTGCTGTTCTTTGTTTTCTTTATCAAGTGGATAATAGTTAATACCAGTGTTAAAACTGATATAATCATCGGGTGTACCTTTTCTGAAACACTTATTTTTGAAGTCTATTACACCATTATTTACACCTAGTAAATCAATATTACAATCCAATAAAGATTCGAAATCTTGATTATGGAAATATTCTTTACATTCTTCTAATAATCGTGTTTTGAACTGTTTTTGTTTCAATTGATTGGATACTTGTAAGAATTTCAATACACGCTGTTTTGTTTGAGCCATTTCATTATCATCGCTGTTTGGAGCTTGTTCGGTCATAACATCCAGTATCTTCTTCATTTCGGTATTGTATAGTAAATGAATCTTATCACTGAATGTTTTTCTAAGACTGATAGCGCCTTCAATATGACTAAATCTGTTGCCATCGAAATTATACCATATACTCTTACTAGCACTAGAACAAACATATTCATCACGATACACCGCATGAACAACTGCTGCAACGTCATTCTCATTGGTTGGTGTTTTCGAAGAGTCAGAATATGCAGTTGACTTAGGTACACTCACGTTGACAAGATGAACCACTGAGTTGTTTTTAATGGTTTCGTACATATCTGGATTGCATTGTTTTGCGTAATAGAATATTGTTTTCTCAGTGACACTGTTACCATCACCATTAGAGTGACCCATATTCTGCCATCTATTTAACATATCATCTATATTTGTAAAATCGAATTTTTCTGATTGAGCTGAAAAGGCAACCCAAGTTGGAAACAAATTGTTTGATGCATAATGCAATGCGTGACCAATCATTAGCCACTTATCATATGGATCATAAAATTGTTTACTAAGTATCATAGTGTAATCGTGTATTAACTTCATGTTAAAATCATTCATTTGCGTCATCGTATCTACATATTCACTAATATACTTATCCAATTGTTCCTTATTCTCAATTCCAAGAATATCACCTATCAATAATTTATTATGAATATATGCTGATACTACCTTATTTTTTTGATTGGTTGCTTTTTTTGCTTGTTGATTTTTATACTCATTGTATTCTTCCATCATATGGTCTTTCAAAGCAAAATTATAATTATTTTCATCTCTAATAAGCATATTTTTTCTATATTTTGAAAGTGATTTTTTAACATTGATCTCATCGTAGTCAAACTCATCATCATCTATTTCAAGCTTATATAGTTTTACAATTTTATAAGGTATATTGTTAGGTTTTTTACTGCCTAACATCTGCCAACCAGTTACACCTTCTATAACTCTATGATCTAATATATCTTCATATGTGTTAATATTACCATCATCTTTAAACAATGATGGTAGAACAGATAATAATCGTTTGTAAAACATTTTTCGTTGATACTTATCCAATACTATTGGTATATATATATGAACACCATCCTTAGTCAAGGTATCGGTCATAATTACATTTTCTTTTAATGCGATGTACATACAAGCACCTTTGATATTCTCACTAAGTTCGTTAATATCAAACATTTCGTTTAAAATGCCTATTACATTATCTAGTAGACTACTAAGCTGTTGCTCTTTTATAACTCTCTCTATCACTGATTTATCATATCGAAAATCCAAATCTATACCTAGGCCACCGGTTTCAACATTTTGTTTTTCAACCAAATAGCATGGTATTCCACTATCAATCGCTTTGAAATAAAGCCGATAAAACTCGTCTTTTTTACTTTCGGGTATATTATATTTACCACCATAAATGTTTTTGGATTTGTCTCCAATACTTAAGTGTGTAATATTTGAGTTCTCTTTCGTCTGGTGTGTTCGTAGAAATTTCTTTAGTTTTTCATCATTGGAGACGTTCTGATTATTCATTATTAGATATTATTAAGATATTATTTTAATATATTTATTAAATTCAATTAAATTATATTTCAAATACTTATTATTTTGAAAACATAAATCCTTATTTATTATGGTTTTAAAAATATTATACAAATGATATAAAACTATAAAGCTAAATATTAATAATGTCAGCCCTTACTAAGGATGAAAAAAATAAAACCAATATTAAAAAAGAAACCATACAACCTACAAAAAGAATATTAAAGGATGTTATTAATATTTATAAAAATCCTTTAACAGAAAATAATATTTTTTACAAGCATGATGATACAGATATTTTGAGGGGCTATGCTATGATTATTGGGCCTGGGGATACAATATACGCCCACGGATTTTATTTCTTTAAATTTAAATTTCCTAGCAACTATCCATTTTCTCCACCAAAGGTAACTTATCTAACAAATAATGGTTCAACACGATTCAATCCAAACTTATACAGAAATGGAAAAGTATGTGTTTCTATACTGAATACCTGGTCTGGACCAAAATGGTCATCTTGTCAAACAATACGGTCTATTTTGTTATCGCTTATTACTTTGTTTCATAACACTCCGCTTACAAATGAACCGGGTATTTCAATTAACCACAGAGATAACAAACCATACAATGAAATATTAAAATTTCAATCATTAAATACTGCTGTGTATAGTATTTTAAATGGTAAAATAATTAATAAAACTACTGGTTTATTTAGAGAAGAATACAAAAAATATTTTAGAGATAATCATAAAATTATAAATGAATTAATAGATAAATATAAAAATGACTATCCTTTTGAAAAGAAAAACTTAAACTGTAGTATTTATAGTATGCAAGAAACAATATACTATGACAAACTTAAAGACAAAATAAATGACCCAAAAATATTGAAAGAATATGATATAATATGAAAAATTAATTGATATAAAAATATTACGTTTATACATATAAAAAATGAAATTTTGTAGTAAGTGTGATAACATGTATTACATAAAAATATCAAATGATAAGTTGGTAAATTATTGCAGAAAATGTAAACATACAGAAGATATGCCAGATGATTCAATCAACTCAATATGTGTATCAAAAACGCATATTAAACACAAGCAAGGTAGTTTTAAGCATTTGATTAATGAATACACAAAATACGACCCTACCTTACCACAGATTAATCATATAAAATGTCCGAATGATGATTGTCCTAGTAATGGTGGACCAAAAGGAGAAGAGTCGAAAAGTGGTGAGAAAGTAGTGAAGGCAAAAAATAAAATCTTATATATACGTTATGATAGTGATAATATGAAATACTTGTATTTGTGTGTGAATTGCGATAAAGTTTGGGAATCTAGTAAAAAAGATAAATAATTTAATTGAATTAATATAAATATTAATTTTTTATATTAATATCTATATATGAGTGATAATAAAACACAACCAGAAATTATTAAAGATATTATTGAAAATGACGATAACATGGCGGCGATTGATGATATGATAGAAGAAGAAATGGAACAAGATGAAGTTGTAAGCGAAGATGAAGTTGTAAGCGAAGCAAATGAAGATGAAGTTGTAAGCGAAGATGAAGTTGTAAGCGAAGCAAATGAAGATGAAGTTGTAAGTGATGATTCACCCGCATTTATACCTAAAAATTATAATCCAGATGAAGAAGAAGATGCAGATTCGCCAGAATTTATACCGGGTGTTACAAATATGCCAGAAAAGAAAGACGAAGACGAAGATTCACCTGCATTTATACCGGGTGTTACAAATATGCCAGAAAAGAAAGACGAAGATGAAGGTGAAGATGATGATGAAGGTGATGGTGATTCTCCCGAAGTGATTCCAAATAAACCAGCAATTCAAAATGCTACAGTGGTTGATGTTGGACCAAAAGCAGTAACAAGCTCGTTACAAGAAAATGATGATTCTGATGATGACTCTGAAGATGAAAACGAAGAAGTATATCAAAAATTAGAAAAATTTGAAAACAAAGAATTATTATTAAGCTATCATCCAGAAACAAAACAATTAAAATATGCTGATGTGATGGCTTTAACAACAATCTCAAGAGATAGCGAGAATAATATCATTGATCCTATGCATAAAACAATACCAATATTAACTAGATATGAGAGAGCACGAGTACTTGGTGTAAGAGCCAAACAACTAGAACATAACGCTATTCCTATGATTGACATACCAGCAAACATGATCGATAGTTACTTAATCGCTTGTGAAGAGTTAAAACAAAAAAAAATACCATTTATCATTAAACGTCCTATGCCCGATGGAACAAGTGAATATTGGAAATTAGAAGATTTGGAAATTGTAGAATATTAACGCAATCGTCTACCATTTGTTCTAGCAAATAAAGAATATATTTCACTTGCTGTTAGTTGATGTGCAGTTTGTTTAAAAATATTACCACTTCTTTTTATTACAAGGGCGCCTGTATCCGGATCGATGCATCTAGAAATAATAGGAAACAATTTTTCATTAGTTATACTATGATTAAATCTTCCATATGGAAAATTCTTTGCTTCAGCAAAACACGTAAAAATATTTAAAAAAGGTGAAAATGCACTCTCTTTTGTATATTTGATATTTTTATAAAAAAATACATATACAGCACGTATCTTATAATAATAAAATTGCTCTAATTTTATTGTTTGATCTTTTATAGAAAGTTCATTATTTTCTAGACCAATAATCTTAGTTTCATATGTTTCACCAGGCTGATCAAATTTTATTTCCGTAATCTTTTCATAATCCCTATCAAATAACGATCTAAATAATTCATAACGGACTTCGGCAAAACTAATATCAGTTGTTATGTTTTTATCAACATTATTAATCTGCCATTTTATTTCTATTCCACCAGGATGTCCTCTATCTTTAAAATTTGTATTTACCAAACCATATTTTTCATTGGCTTCTAATCTTAATTCTCGTGTTATTATTGGAGCTGAGTATTGTATATCTTTGAAGAAAAAATCACTCCATGCAGACAAATATCCTCCATAGTTAACCCTAACCTTAAACCTATAATTAAAGCCAATATGATTAACATCGAATATATATTTTGTTGTTCTTCCTTGCTGCCTGGTGACACCTTCATAAATGATTTGGAACGGATCCATTTCAACCTCAAAAAAATCATTTTCATCTATAAAAATATCTTCAATCGTAACAACAAATTGATTCACATTAAATTCTGAAAATGAAAGATCCACACTTAAAATACTAGATGGCCTAAAATCAATGACTGTTCTGATATTATTTGATTTTCTGGAAACCAATGGAGGTTGAAAAAGCGTATTGATTCCCCTTATTTGAGCATTATAAGTTCCATCCGTTAGATGATGAATCGTTGTCGTATCAATATCTGCTTTTATTGCCCTAGGTTCATTATTTATATATAAAATATACTGATTATATGATATATCAGTTGGATCGGTCCAGTTGTATGTAATATGACTTTGTTTTAAATATTGATCAGGAGGAGTGCCAAGTAAATTTTCACTTAGATCCAATACAGGAGCAGGATAAAAAAAGTTATAACTTTTTAAGGGTGACCAATTGGTTCTACCACAAGGAAAGTTAGCCCTGGCTCTAACGTTATAAACTTTTGGTTTAACATTTAAAATAACATGTTCAGTTGTTTTTTTTGAGTAAATAGAATTATTTATTTCAATATCATACCATAATATTTGATTGTTGCCCAGTTCTTCATTGGTTGGATCTGTCCAGAATATAAATAGTTTGTTTGTCAACGTTTGAAAGTTTAATACATGGTTAAATGATATATCTACATTATAATTATATGACATTGTATATATAATTATAATAATTTAAATTCTTCGCGTTTAAATGTAATGCGACCAATTACAGAACGTTTCATATTGCTTGTTTTCACTAGCTGACTATATCGCATATTAAATGATTTATTTGACTTTACACCATTAGACTCTTTTCCTGTTAAATTAAATAATAAACCAGGTTTGCAACATTTCTTTTTTTGATTTTTATCTTCTGTCATATAAACTAGTTAAATACTTAATTTTTCTCTAAAATTTTTGAATGGTTTCTCATATATTTTTAAATAATTTCTATCACTTTCTATTTTAAATCCATCGACTTTATATGCCACAATATAAAAAGTATATGGTCTATTATAATGACATTTTTCAGGCCATATTACTTCTTGTTCTACACCATTTGATATTCTATTATTATATGCGACTGTTTTATTTGTATTTACACAGACAATTTTATACCGGTACGCCTTGTTAAAATGAAACTTAAATAATGGTACAAATAAATAGTGATTAATGTTATTAATAGTGTGTGTAAACACTTGAGGTTTTTTCGGTATAGAAAAAACAACAATATGTGGTTTCGATTCCTTATCACCGTTTATTGCATTTATAGTAAGTTTCTGTGGATTATTATAACTTAACGGAAATGGTAAAGTAGTTGTTTCAGTTTCTTTAATTTCGTCTTCCTCACCTGGTGAAACATCTAAAATAAACTCTTTCTTAAGCCAATTTTTTACTTTATACTTCAAGTATTGTGGTGGTTTAAAGAATACATCACTATAACATAGATAACTTACTTTATACTCAATATCACATAAAAAATAATTATCATGGTATTGTATATTTTTTATTCCAATTATAGAAGTAGGTTTAGGATCAGTATATATTTTATAATTTTTACTCGACATAATTTGTTTTTTTTTCTTTTCAATATAATATTTTTTATATGTTATATCAAAAAGTAAATTATCTAAATTTGTATTTATT
>Ga0163109_10002819_pt1 | contig 13365 bp, 12 predicted proteins | sample CRUFie1St13metaG_FD_108704 | JGI IMG/M metagenome (GOLD analysis project Ga0163109, IMG submission 108704) | Marine microbial communities from the Costa Rica Dome - CRUD Field 142mm St13 metaG | ecosystem: Environmental > Aquatic > Marine > Oceanic > Photic zone | place: Costa Rica: the Eastern... | reverse complement strand
AGGATACACGCGAGTATCCTACGAGGAATTTCTCCTTTTAAATTTTAAATTCCAAAGAATAATTATTATTTATTAAAATTTTTTAAATCATATAATACCTATATTTTTTTTATTAAGTTTTCAAATGGAATTTTTAGACTTAAAAACTCAGCAAAAACGAATTAGAAAACCTCTTGAAAAAAGAATAAGTAATATACTTGATCATGGGGCATATATTATGGGTCCAGAGGTATTTGAGCTTGAAGAAAAATTAGCAGATTTCTGTGGAGTAAAGCATGCTATTTCATGCTCATCAGGAACTGATGCATTGCTAATACCTTTAATGGCATGGGGCATAGGTCCTGGAGATGCAGTATTTACTACCCCCTTTACCTATGTTGCTACTGCAGAGGTAATCTCTATATTAGGTGCAACCCCAGTTTTTGTTGATGTGTATGAATCTACATACAATATTGATTGTGAAAAATTAGAGGTAGAAATCAAGAGGGTAAAAAGTGAAGGAAAACTTAAACCCAGAGCAATTATTCCAGTTGATTTATTTGGACTTCCAGCTAGATATAGATTAATTAATAAAATTGCTAAAAAATATAATTTAAAAGTTATTGAAGATGCAGCTCAAAGTTTCGGAGGTAATATTAAAGGTAAAAAGGTTGGTTCTTTCGGAGATGTTGCTGCTACTTCATTCTATCCAGCTAAGCCTTTAGGTTGTTATGGAGATGGTGGTGCAATTTTTACAAATGACGATAATTTAGCAGAAGAGTGCAAAGCCATTCGTATTCATGGGACCAAAGACGATAAATATAATAGTGAAATCATAGGTTTAAATGGCAGGCTTGATAGTATCCAAGCAGCTGTTTTATTAGAAAAGTTATCTATTTTTGATGAAGAGTTGGAAATGAGAAATGAAGTTGATTATCATTATCGAAAATATTTTACTAATGCACAATATCACCCTAAAGAATATCAATCTGCCCACGCTTTGTTCTCTATCGTACTAGGATCAAACAACAAAAGAGACAATTTAATTGACAGGCTATCAAAGAAAAAAATTCCATCCGTAGTATATTACAAATTTCCTATACATTTGATGCAAGCTTTTAGGTATTTAGGATATAACAGAGGCGATTTCCCTATATCTGAAAGACTTTCATCAGTAATAATTAGCTTACCAATGCACCCATACTTGAAAAATAAAGAAATCAATTTTATTATCGATACCACGAAGGGAGAAAAATGAAGTTTGTTGTCACTGGCGGTGCAGGATTTATTGGCTCAAATCTTGTTAATCAATTGATTTCAGACGGTAATGATGTACATGTTATTGATAACTTTTTTTCAGGGAAAAAAGAAAACTGCAATCCTGATGCAAAATATTATAATATTGATCTTTCAGATATATCTCATTTTAATAAAATTGTAAAAATATTAGAAAATGCAGATACAGTATTTCATTTAGCATGCATTGCCAGGGTCCAGCCCTCAATTGAAAACCCAATAAAGTATGAAATGAACAATACTATCGGTTTAGTAAATATTTTAAAGGCTTCAGTTGATTCAAAAATAAGAAGATTTATATACAGCAGTTCTTCTTCTGTGTACGGAGACAATAGCATTCTCCCTCAAAAAGAATGCTTTGAAACAAATCCTATGTCACCATATGGTGCTCAAAAATTGTATGGAGAGATTCTTTGTAAAACTTTCTCGCAGATATATAGTATTGAAACTATATCATTAAGGTATTTTAATGTTTATGGAGAGAACCAAAATATTGATGGTGCTTATGCATTAGTAATTGGTATTTTTCTAAGTCAAAGAAAAAGCAACAAACCTCTAACTATAAGAGGGGATGGCAACCAAAGAAGAGACTTTACTTATGTTGGAGACGTAGTAAAAGCAAATATTTTAGCATCGCAAACAGAAATTAAGATTTCAGGAGAAATAATTAATATTGGGAATGGAGACAATCGATCAATTAATGAAATTGCATCCTATGTTGGAGGAGATTTAAAATATGTTGATCCTGTCCAAGAACCTTTTGAAACATTAGCTGATAATAAAAAAGCTAAAGAATTATTAAATTGGGAGCCTACACAAGATGTTAAATCGTGGATTAAACAATATTTAGAGGAAGTAATAAATGAGTAAAAAAATTCTAATTACTGGAGGGGCTGGTTTTATAGCTCATCATTTGATTGATAATATTTTAAAAAAAACAGATTGGGAGATAGTCACTTTAGATAGGCTAGATTTTAGTGGTAATTTGAACAGGCTTAAAGAAGTAGTTTCCTCTTACAGTGAAATTGAACAAAAAAGAGTAAGGATTGTACATCACGACTTAAAGGCTGAAATAAATCATGAAATTTTTTCAACAATTGGAGCTGTAGATTATATTAGTCATCTAGCAGCTGGATCACATGTAGATAGATCAATTAAATTTCCTTTAGATTTTGTAATGGATAACGTTGTAGGAACTGCACATATTCTTGATTATGCAAGGAAATTAGATAATTTAGAAAGGTTTGCATATTTCAGCACCGATGAAGTGTTTGGTCCAGCGCCCTTGGGAATTGATTACAAAGAAAACGACAGATATAATTCTACTAATCCATATTCAGCATCAAAAGCAGGAGCAGAAGAGCTTGTTGTAGCGTATGAAAATACATACGGTTTACCATCATTAATAACACATACAATGAATGTTTTTGGTGAAAGACAACATCCTGAAAAATTTATTCCAATGGTAATCAAAAAAGTTCGAGATAACGATGTTGTAACTATACATGCTAATCCCCAGAAAACAATAGCTGGTTCCAGACACTACATTCATGCAGATGATGTATCTGATGCATTATTATTTTTATTTGACTATAATATTTCCAACATTGAACCTGATGTTACTGGTGCAAAATGTCAGAAATTTAATATTGTAGGTAAAGATGAAATTGATAATTTATCTTTAGCTAAATTCATTGCAAAAGTTCAAAATAAGCCATTGAATTATGAAATGGTTGATTTTCACTCGCAAAGACCTGGCCATGATTTAAGATATTCATTGGATGGAGCGAAAATGAAGAAAATGGGATGGGAGCCTCAATCAGCATATGATAGATTAGAGTCTGTTGTATCATGGACACTTCAAAATGATAGGTGGTTATGTTTATAAATTTTTGTATATTTTTTTATGAAAAATAGATTTTATTTTTATATCACTATATTATTGTTTGCAAAAATATTTGCACAAGCTGCATTACCAAATTTGGATAATCTTTCTAATGCGCAGTTGGATCAAATTCGAAAAGCTTCTCTATCAAATAGTGAAGCAAATTCTCAAGATCAAATTCAAATTGACAATAATAAATTTACTAAACCTTCAGAGGTGAAATTAGAATCTTTACCAGGTAGAGGTAATGAAGAGTTTTTTGGGTATAGCTTTTTTAATAGACCAATCAATTTTTTTGACAATATTCCTACCCCAGCAAATTTTAAATTAGCTGCAGGAGATGAAATTGTACTTTCTTTATGGGGAGAAACAAATTCAAGAGAGAGTTTTGTGTTAAATAAAAATGGCTCAATTTATTATTCAAATATTGGATTCATTAATTTATCAAATAAAACTATTAAAGAAGCTGAACTGTTATTATCAGAGAAGCTGATATCAATTTATTCAACTCTTCAAGACAAAGAAACCCAATTAGATGTAGAGCTTGGGAAAACAAAATCCATTAATGTATATTTTACAGGTCAAGTTACAAATCCAGGGATTAGTCTTGTCCATCCATTTACAGATGTTTTTTCAGCACTGGTACAATCAGGGGGCATTAATTCTAATGGTAGTTTGAGAAATGTCAAATTAATAAGAAATGGAAAAACATATAATATTTATGATTTCTATTCCTTTTTTCTTAGTGGAATAGATAATTTTTCAAGCGATAGATTACTTGATGGTGATATCATTCATATTCCACAAGTCGAAAAAAGAGTTGAAATCAGAGGAGCTGTTAATTCACCATCTTTTTTTGAACTACTTCCAAATGAGAACTATAAAGATTTACTTAACTATGCTTCAGGTTACACAAAAAATGCCAGTTCAATCATTTCAGTTATACAAATTATTCCTATAAGCAGTCGAGATTCAGATGACGTTGCTAGAAAATCACTTAACCTTAAAAGAGGAGATGAATTAAATACTTTGTCTATTAATAATGGTGATAGATTTATAGTGAATTCAATTACAACTAATGATATCTCAGCTAGAATACTTGGAAGAGTAAAAAATCCTGGAGAGTATCAAATTCCAGATAATTATTCACTTAAAAGTTTGTTAAATCTTGCAGGAGGTTTTCAAGATCCTAATTATGTGAATTCAATTAATCTGGAAAATATTAAGATTTTGAGAAAAAGCAAAAATACTGTAAATAATTTAGAGTTTAGTGTTAATTATGCGGATGCTGATAATTTTATAGTTGAACCAAATGATACAATAATAGTATATAGGGATAGTAATTATATGTTTTCAAAAACTTTTTCAATTTCCGGAGAAGTGAATTTCCCTGGTTCATATCAAGTCAAAAAAGGATTAAAAATTGGTGATGCAATTATTAATGCTGGAGGATATACGTCTTTTGCTAATGAGGAAGTTGTAAAAATCACTATCAATGGATCTCAATTAAATAACTTCTATGTAGATTCGGAGGTTTTGGATGGTATGGAAATTATAATACCTCCTTTGATAAAAACAATTGAAGTGTCTGGTAATGTATATAATCCTGGTATTTTGGACATATCATCAGAAAAATTAACCATTGCTGGCGCAATTCAAGCAAGTGGCGGGTTAAAAGTAAGTACAAAAAGAAATAAGATTATTGTTACAAATGCAAACGGTAAATCTTATAAACCTTCATTCTTTCAAAAACAATTTAAGAGATTAGACTATGGTGATGTAATATCTGTACCAACTAAAGAAAGAGATTTGGATATTACACAGCTTGTATCAGATGTTTCAAATACATTGGCCAACTTGCTTGCAATCTTTATTATTATTGATAGAGTAAATGACACTAATTAAAAGTGAAAATTATTCTATTAAGACACGGTGAGAGTGAGTGGAATAGCCTAAACAAATTTACAGGATGGACAGACGTCGATTTAACTTTAAAAGGAATTGACGAGGCGAAGTTTTCTGCAAGACAAATTCTTCTCCATAATATCGCAATTAGTTCAGTAAATACTTCATTGCTTTCAAGAGCAATAAATACAGCCAAGATAGTTTGTGAAATTCTAAATTTTGACAAAGATAAAATTAAATATAATTGGGAATTGAATGAAAGACATTATGGAGCTTTACAGGGATTAAGTAAATCAGAAACTGCAACTAAGTATGGAGAAGATCAAGTTCATATTTGGAGAAGAAGTTATGATATCCCACCACCTAAAATATCTGAAGAAGATAAACGACACCCTAAGCTTATTGATAAGTTTCGAAATATTAATGAAGATCTCCCTGTTGGCGAAAGCTTGAAAGATGTTATTGATAGATTATTACCTTTTTGGAAAGAGTATTCTAATAATTTAAAGAAAGGTACTAGCAATTTAATTGTTGCTCATAGCAACTCACTCAGAGCAATAATAAAAATTTTAGAAGAAATTGATGATAAAAAAATTTCTTTAGTTAATATCCCAACAGGCATTCCGCTTGTTTATAATCTTGATAAGAATTTAAAAGTAATTCATAAAGAATATTTAATTGATGATATTGCTCTAGAAGAAAAACAATCTTTAGTTATTAACCAAGGTAAAGCTTTAAATAGATAATTTATTAAAAAGAGTATTTAATAGAGAAATAGCTACCTACTACATTTCTTTCTTCTGAAATGCTAAAATTCAATGAGTACTTGTTTTTTATTATTCTTTGTATTGATATGCTAGATTCTGAAGAACTATCTATAACATTATCTTCACCTAAATCATAAAAAAATCCTCCATTTTCCTTTATTGTCTGTGTAAAATTTCTGTTATTATAACTTTTATACATATCAAAATTTGAATTACTTAAAACTAATTTTGTTTTTTTAATATCAATACTAAATCCAATATGTTTTAAAACTACCCTGTTATTAAAAACACCAATAAATGGGTTCCCAATGATTCTATTATCATATTTCCAACCATGACTATACATCCCATTCCAATAATATGAATCTCCACCTGGAGGATGAAAATTTCCACTTTGATCACGAGTGTCTAGATATTCAAATAATATTTTATAAACATTTTTTGTATTGTTTTTTTCAATAAATACTCCCCAAAGACCATCAAAGCCATTTTTAAATTCTAGACCACTCCTGTCAGCAAAAATGTGTTGATAGTATAAACCGTATCTATTATTTCCTTTGTGAATATTATAATAAAAATCCCAAATACCCCAAGCGTCTCCTAATGAGTTTCCTTGTTCTGAAATTGGAGAATCTGATGCACCTTTCTGACCAGTAAATATATTATGATAATCATCAAAAGATCTTGGAAGTTTACCATACTTTTCAATAGTGCCAGCCCAAGTTACAACATGAACCAAACCTATTGATATTGTTGAGCTTTTTATTTTAGTATCTAAATAAAGACTTTTTTGATGAATAAAAGGTGCTTCTGAGTACGTAGAATTTTTTTCAAAAATACCATCAGAATGTTTATAAGTAAATGATATCCTAGGATGTATATCGAATTTTCTTTTTAATAAAAATTTAAAATAAGGTTTAGCATATTTACTATTAATTAAGCCTCCAGATGAGAGTTCATGATCATAATGTTGATCAATATGAAATTTTCCAATGACAAGCTCAGTTTTTTTGATATCTTTATTAAAAGAGAATTCTTCAAATAAAACTGAGCTACTTGTTACAGAAGATTTTAAAAAAATATTACCCCCGAAAAGTTGTTCGCTAATAAAAAAGTTGATTGAAAAATCGCTTAAGTAGTTTTCTTTATTTAAAAACTTACTTTTAGAATTATTTGAAATTATTTCTAGGCTCTTATCATTTTGAGCTAACAAGAGATTAATAGCAAGTAAAAAAATAATTATAAGCTTTCTATGCATTGGTTATAACATAAGCTAATAATATTTTCATTTTTAAATGATATTTATTTAACATACCAATATTTAGATTAATGTATTTTATATTATAAGGTAGTACAAATGAATAAAATTGACTTTTCAGATATTAATGTTCTCGTTATCGGTGATTTTATGCTAGATAAATATTCTTATGGTAAGTCTAATAGAATGTCACCTGAGTTTCCTGTCCCAGTTGTTTTACAAAATAAAATTACTTATTTCCCTGGAGGCGCAGGTAATGTTGTTCAAAATTTACTAAGATTAAATGCCAATGTTTCATGTATGGGTATTATTGGTAACGATTTTGAAGGAAATATTTTATTGAAAATTCTCAATGAAAAGGGTGCCAATATTAAAAATCTTAAATTTTATCCTGACAGTATTACCACATTAAAGCATCGAATAATTTCTGACGGTCAACAACTTTTAAGAATTGATTCTGAGAAAGAAAATAAAAGTATAAATAAAAAAGTATTTTCAAATTTTTTGGAAAAAGAGATAGATAAATTTGATATTATAATTTTATCAGATTATAATAAGGGTGTAATTGAAAAGCCTTATTTCAATTACAAAAATCATAATGTAATCATTGATCCAAAAAAAAGTGATTTTTGCTTTTATAAGGATGCAAATATAATTACACCTAATATCTATGAGCTGCAAGAAACAACAAAAATTCAATTGAAGTCTAAGAAATTAATTATAGACTACTGTAAAAAAATAATAAAAAACTATAATATTAACCATGTTGTTGTAAAGAGAGGAAGTAAGGGTATGATTGTTGTAAGTAAAGATGGCAATATCAGTGAAATTGCTGGACATTTTGTTGAATACCCTGATGTTACAGGTGCAGGTGATACTGTGATCGCAGTTTTATCATTAGCAATGTACCAAACTAAAGACATAAAACTTTCTGCTAAAATTGCTAATCTAGCTGCCTCTATAGTTGTAAAAAAAACAGCTACTAGCACAATATCTCCAGATGAGATTAATTCAAAATTAGAAAAAATTATTTAAGATTTTTCTCCATAATTGCTTTATTATATATTTTTTCTATAACAAGAAAACTATTCTTAGGGGAAAATTTTTCTTCAAAATCCTTTTTCGCGTTTAATGACATAATATTTACTTTATCATTATTATCAATCATCCATTGAATATTTTTTGCTAATGATATATGGTTACCTTTTTCAAAAATAATCCCATTAAATTTATTTTTTACAATTCTTTTAATACTGGGTTGATCACTAGCAAGAACAGGAGTATAATTAGCGAATGATTCAATTATAACATAGCCAAATGGTTCTTCCCACTCTGATGGAAAGATAGTAAAATTTGCTTTAGCATAATATTCATTCATCATTTTATTGTCAACAAAACCTATGTTTTCAATATTTTCTTTATCATTTATATAGCCTGTTTTGATAAGATTAACTTTTAGATTCTTTAAGTCTTTGATTTCTTTAGAATTTTTGTTTTTTACTTTTCCAATTAATTTTAATTTATAGTCAATATTTTCAAATGCTTTTATTAAGGTGTGAATACCCTTTTTTGCTGAAAATTCACCGACAAATAATGCATAATTTTCCTTTTTAACTTTTGCTGTTTTCCCCATAAAACTAAAATGTGGAAGATAGATAATTTTATTAAAATCAATCCCAAATTTTGTGTAGTACTTTATGTTGTTTTTATTCATAATAAAAAAATAATCAATTTTATTTTTCCACGTTTTTACCAGTGACTTGTGAGTGAGATTATTTATTGCAAGACTTATGCTTCCTATAATCGAGTTTCTATAACATCTTTTAATTATTGATTTAAAAAAATTGCCTTTACAATTCTCGCAACACTTATTATCGCTTTTGAAAAGTGAAGATCCGCATATAAATCTATAATTATGCAGGTAATAAAATATTGGAATATTCATTTTATTTGCTTCAAAAAAAATTGATGGGCTGATTAATGGAAATATATTATGAACTTCAATTACATCGGGTTCAAATTCTCTTAATATTTTCTTAAATTCGTTTGCAGTTTTGAATGAAAATATTGATGTAAAAAAAATTATTATCTTATCTAAAAAACTATTTATGCTATCATTCTTTTTCGAGAAAAGCTTAACCGTACAATTATTTTTTTCGAGTAGTTTAATTTTATTAAAAACTGCTGTTTCTTCACCACCGTAGTTTTTATAAAAATTATGTACTAATAATACTTTCATTATTTTGTATTTTAATTAAAAATTATATTAAGTTAATCATATGAATTTAGAAACACTTTTATCTAACACAATTTTTTACAAGAATAAATACATAAGACTTATATTATTAAAGATATATCATTTATTTATTTTTTCTCCGATCTTTTGGTTTAGAGATGGTCCAAAATTAATAATTAATGGTGCTCCCAAAACTGGAACACACCTTTTAACTTCTATATTAAATGAAGTTCCTGGATTGGTTAACACTCGTTATGATGTAAGCATGTGGAAGATAGATAAAAATAATAATTATCATGATCATATACAAAAATGGGAACCATCTAAAGTTAAATTTGCTAAAGAATTAAATAAAATAATGAATGGCCAGTTTGTACTATCTCATATGCCATTCCATAGACATATTTATGAAGTTCTTGAGGAGTCACATATTAAAATGATAAATATAACAAGAGATACCGATGAAGTTCTTCAATCAAAACTTAATTATATTGAAAAGTTAGATAGACATTATGCACATAAAACTTTAAAAAAATTTAAAAATAAGGAATTGAAAATTGAAGCCTTGAAATCTGGTTTTGTAACAGAAGAAGGTTATGTTGTTAATGCGCACAATGATGGTTATAAAGCATTTCAACCCTGGGCATCATTAAATAATGAAATTGTATTAAATATAAAATTTAATGACTTGGCTGGTTCCAAAAAAGGATTCTCGGATGAAGTCAGAAAAGAGTCTATTAAAAAAATATTAAAGTTCATAAATGTGCCAATAAATAATAACATCGTTAATAAAATTCATCTAAATGCTATTAAAACTAAGAGTTTCACATTAAGTGATAAAGTTGAACAATAATAAAATACCAACCTTACATTAGTTTAAAATAATAGTACTAAAGTCTTCATATATTTTTTCAATGTTAAAATACTTTTCAGCGTAGTTTCTAGCATTTGAAGAAAGTAGTTCGGTATTTATTTTTTTTAAATATATATCTTCAATTGCTTGATTTAATTCAGTTTGATTTTTTACGTGAATTCCACAATGATATTCTTTAATGATTCTCACGATAAGATTGTTATCTTTAACATAAACAATTGGAATTCTTTTAGAACATAGAATTGATAGGAATTTTGAAGGAACGCAGAACTCACTCGAATCATCTTCAAGCATTACAATATTACAATCAGATGATGAGAGGACTTTTGAAAAAATTTCAAATCTTTGAAAAGGTAAAAAAAGTATATTTTCAAGTTCATGTTCCAAAGCTTTTTGTTTAAGGTAGTCTACGACTGGCCCTTCTGAAACAATTACAATTCTTGCTTTTTTTAATTTTTTTTCATTTAAAAAAAATGCTAGTTCAATTAGAACATCAGGATTATGCTTATACCCTAAAGTGCCAGAATATAAAATATTTAAAGAATTTGTAATTGAATATTTTTTAGAAAATTCATTTACTTTAGGATGAACGTTTAAATCATTTATTGGCGCCCAATTAGGTATGCAGTGAATTTTGTGACTAGATATATTATTACTAATTAAAAATTTATTAAAGTCCTCGGTTATAGTAATAATCTTTTCTGATCTTTTTAAGGAAGAGAATTCTAAATGATGAAATAGGTAAGAAATAGGCTTTCTAAGTATATTTCCTTTCCTTTTTAAAATATTTTTCGCTGCAATACTAGTCAAATCCTGAAGCCAAAAAATAAATTTGAACTTTATAAATTTTTTTGATAATGAAACTAAATAAACAGAAGGAATTGGCATATTTGCTGTTATAACAATATCAGGATTGATTTTTTTTAAATAATAGACTGCTTTTATACCATAAATGAATTCATAAATAAATTTTTTATAAAAGTTTCTTGAAAATTTACCTCTTACTTTAATTATTTTTTCATTTTCGTTTATTGAAAAATTTGCCTTAGGTCCTAATTGTTCAGGATTATATAAATGAAAAACTTTATCATTTTTATTTAACGAAAATCTTTTGCTTAAGTCATGTACAAAGGGGTGACCAGAGTAGTCAAAAAAGACTATTTTTTTCATTTTATTTCTTCAATCCAATACTCAATCATTTCATCGATCATAGAAATAAATGAATATTCTGGCTCCCATGCCAACTCTTTTTTAATTTTGCTTGGATCACCTTTTAGAAGAAATAGTTCGTTTGGTCTTAGAAATTTTTCGTCAACTATAATTTTCTTTTTAGAAATATCTAATTTATCAAAAACATAATTACATAGTTCTTGAACTGTATGAGTTTCGCCAGAAGCGCAAACGAAATCATCTGGTTTGCTATGATTTAAAATAGAGTGCATTGCTCTGACGTAATCTTTAGCATGCCCCCAATCTCTTGAGGCTTCTAGATTTCCAAGTCTAAGTTCATTGGCGATACCTTTGTGTATCATTACCGCACCTCTGACAATTTTATTTGTAACAAAATTTACTCCTCTAAATGGACTTTCATGATTAAAAAGAATGCCATTTGATGCAAAAATATTATATGATTTACGATATACTTGCACATTATGAAATGCACATAATTTAGCTGCTCCATATGGGCTAACTGGAACCATTGGTGTAGATTCCCTTTGAAATCCATCTTTGTCAATTTGATTACCAAACATTTCTGATGAACTTGCTTGATAAAATCTAATGTTTCTATCAATAGATCTAATAGATTCTAATAAATTGATAGTACCATCAACAATAGTATTTGTAGTAAAAAGAGGAGAATCAAAAGAAATACCAACATGAGATTGAGCACCTAGGTTATAAATTTCATGAGGTTTGATTGTTGAAACTAATCTGAGAATAGATGAAAAATCAGTTAGGTCACCATAATGTAAATTATTTTTTATATCTTCATAAACACTATTTAATCTGAATGTTTGATGTTCAGGTACAGAGTTTCTTCTAATAATTCCATGTACTTCATAATCTTTAGAAAGTAGATATTGAGTCAAATATGCACCATCTTGTCCATTAATTCCTGAAATAATCGCCCTCTTATTCATTTTCTTGCCTTTTCATAATTGTTAACAAACCAATCTATTGTTATTTTTAAACCATTTTCTATGGATGTAAAATTTAAATCTTTAATAACTGATTTTAATCTAGAGTTGTCAGTATTTTTCCTTAATTGACCATCGCTTTTAGTCTTGTCATAAATTATTTCTCCATCAAATTGAAAGATATTTGTAATTATATCAACTATTTTTTTAATGGAGATTTCTTCCTCTGAATTTGAAATAATAATTGGTTTTGAGCTATTATAGCATTCCATTAATTGTGTACAAATATTTGATAAATCTTTAGAAAAAATAAATTCTCTTTTAGCAATCCCAGAACCATAAATTACTAATGGCTTATTATTTTTTTTAGCTAAATATGTTTTGTGAATAAGTGCAGGAATAACATGGCCATTTTCAATGTTGAAGTTATCATTTGGCCCATAGATATTTGTGGGTATAACATTAAAGTATTCAGTATTGTATTGTTGGTTGTATGATTCAACTTGAACATCAAGCATTCTTTTTGCATATGCATATGCGAAATTTGATTTATGAGGAGGGCCTAGGTGTAGATCATCTTCTATTAGAGGTCTTCCAAGTTGATCTGGGAAAATACATGTTGACAAGAATCCAATAAATTTCTTTACACCAATAATTTTGGAAATTTTTAAAATATTTGAATTAATTGCAATATTGTTATCAAAAAAAATAGCTGGATTAGACATATTATTATATAAGCCACCAACTACTGCTGCACAATGAATTATTGATTTAGGTTTAGATTGTTTAATGACTTCTAATGACTGGTTATAATCAAGTAAATTTAATTCTTTAGAGCTTAGCTTTATTCCAGATTCAAAACTTGAACCTACTAATCCACTTCCACCAGTAATTAAAATTTTACTCATTTGATAAATAATGTTTTTTGTTTTAAGAGATATTCTTTTACTACACTGGAAACCAGCCATTCAGGCACACTTTCTTTTTGAATAAGAAAATTTCGTACATCAGTTCCTTTTAATGGTTT
>Ga0163109_10002816_pt1 | contig 13371 bp, 10 predicted proteins | sample CRUFie1St13metaG_FD_108704 | JGI IMG/M metagenome (GOLD analysis project Ga0163109, IMG submission 108704) | Marine microbial communities from the Costa Rica Dome - CRUD Field 142mm St13 metaG | ecosystem: Environmental > Aquatic > Marine > Oceanic > Photic zone | place: Costa Rica: the Eastern... | reverse complement strand
TTACCTTAAAAATAGAAATTTAAACTCTAATGATGTAAAAAATTTTGACCTAGGTTATGTAAGGAATAAAAAAAATTTTTATCAAGAATTGTTAAATAAATTTAAAGAAAAAGACTTGAAGGATAGTGGACTTTTTTATTTTGATGAAAAAAATAAAGAGTATGTTGAAAGATTCAGAGGAAGAATTATTTTTCCAATTAAATCTATAACTGGACAATATATTGCTGCAGGCGGAAGAGTTATTAAAAAGGAGACCTATCTAGCAAAATATGTAAATTCGCCTGAAACAAAATTTTTTAAAAAAGGTAACCATTTATACAATCTAGATAAAGCAAGAAAATTTTCAAATTCTAATGAACAGGTTTTTTTGGTTGAAGGATATATGGACGTTATAGGATTGACAAAAAATAAAATAGAGAATTGTGTTGCAAATCTAGGCACTGCTCTGACTGATAGACAAATTTCTATTTTAAATCAATTTTTTAACGAAATCGTAATCTGTTTTGATTCTGATGAGAGTGGATATAGAGCAGCAGTAAGAGCTGCTGAAAACTCTATTAAAGAACTTCAACCAGAGAAACAAATATCATTTCTTTTTCTGCCTAACGGAGAGGACCCAGATAGTTTTGTTAATAATAAGGGAAAAGAGGAATTTCTAAACTATTACAGAGAAAAAAAAGTCCCTATACACATTTTTTTATTCGAACACTTTAAAAAACAATCAACTAATTCTCCATCCTCTTTAGCTGTGTTTGAAAAACGATTAAGAGAACTAGCAAAACAAATAAAAGACGAATTTATAAGAAAATATATATTAGATTATTTTATTGGTAAAATTAACGAACTTACACCAAACTTAACGAGAGGGAAAAAATATGCAATCAAGCATGTAGCCTCTTTGAGTACAACAAAAAAAATAATTAACGAGAGTAAATCTTTAAGTAAAGCGGATATTAAAGAATTTTCTTTACTATATTTAATTATAAATAATCTGAATTTTTTTCAGCAACGAGAAAATTTGTTTGATAACTTAATATTTGTATCTGATGAAGGGAAGAAAGTACTATCTTATTTAAAAGAATTTATAAGATCATCAAACGATCTTGATAAAAGTACTTTGGATATTGATAGTAGTTTTCTTAGTAAGATTAACAAGTTTGCATCAATAAAACATATATCTGAAAATGTTAAAAAAGATGAAACAAAGCTAATTGAAATTTTTGAGGAAATGAAAAAGGATCTAAATAATATATCTTTGGATAAGCAGATAAGTGATCTAGAATCGGAATTTTCTAAAGATTTAAGCGAAAACACGTTTAACAAGATAATTGAATTAAAAAAATTACAAAATACCAATTAAATAAGTTAATTTAGACATAGATTTTTTTAAAATTGGCATTATATAGGTTCCTTCAAACTATTTATTGTGGAAAAAATTATTACTAAATCTTTTGCTAGATTAATGGGCCGAGGTGTCCATAGAGGTTTCATAACATACGAGGAACTCAGCAAATCCCTTGGAAAAAGAAATTTATCTGATCAAAATCTCTCACAAGCATTTTTACATATACTTGATGAAAAAATTACTTTAGTTGAAAAAAAATCTGATTTTAAAGTTCTTAAAAAAAGAGATAGTCAGTCTAAAGAGGAAGGCAAGTCCTCTGAAAAAAGTGATGACCCAATAAGAATGTATTTAAGGGAAATGGGAGGAGTTGAACTTCTTTCGAGGGAAGGTGAAATTGCAATTGCAAAAAGAATTGAAGCAGGAAAAGATGTGATGCTTAATGCATTATCTCAGAGCCCCATCACAGCACAGCAATTTTTTGAGTGGAACGAAAAATTACAGGCAGATCAAATTCTTGTTAGGGAAATTATTGATATTGATACAAATTATATGGAGGATGAGAACACATCTCATTCAAACAAACAAAAAAATTCTGATAATGATGGTTCCAATAATGAATCAGACAATAATGAAGAGTCAAACGTAGATGATGATGAGTTTAATCCTACATTGGCTGCAATGGAAAATGAAATTAAACCAAAGGTATTAAAAACTATACATACGCTAACAAAGGAATATAACAAACTTATTAAATACCAAAAAGAGAGACTACAAACTGTTCTGGATGGAAAAACTTTTAGTTCATCAAAAGAAAAAAATTATGAAAAAATAGTAAGTTTTATTTTAGAAAATATTAAGTCGTTACAATTATCACCTGCAGTATTAGAGGAATTAGTTCAAAAACACTATGGTGAAAATAAAAAAATAATCTCTTTGGAGGGCAATTTATTAAGATTGGCTCTTGATCATAAAATATCTAGAAATGAGTTTTTAAAATTTTATGTTGGTAATGAAATAAATCCAAATTTAAAGAAATTCCTAGATACAAACGTAGTTTGGAAACAATTTTTTCAAAAAAATAAAGATGAATTTAAAAATATTAGAGAAAGATTAATTGAGATAAGTAATAAACTTGGAATATCTGTAACTGAATTTAAAAAAATGCTAAGCAGAATTCAAAAAGGAGAGAGAGAGTCTCGTATAGCCAAAAAAGAAATGGTCGAGGCGAATTTGAGATTAGTTATTTCTATTGCAAAAAAATACACCAACAGAGGACTACAATTTTTAGATCTTATCCAAGAGGGAAATATTGGTTTGATGAAAGCAGTAGATAAATTTGAATATAGAAGAGGATACAAATTTTCGACTTATGCGACTTGGTGGATAAGACAAGCAATAACCAGGTCAATCGCAGATCAAGCAAGAACAATAAGAATACCAGTACATATGATCGAAACAATTAATAAAATTGTTAGAACTCAAAGATTAATTTTAAGTGAATTTGGCAGAGAAGCGACACCGGAAGAGTTGGCAAAAAAATTACGAATGCCTTTAGAGAAAGTAAGAAAAGTTTTAAAAATTTCAAAAGAACCGGTTTCCTTAGAAAAACCAGTAGGTGATGAAGAGGATAGTAGTCTTGGAGATTTTATTGAAGATACAAAAGCATTAGCACCTCTAGAACAAGCTATTAAATCAAATTTAAGCGAAGCTACAACAAAAATATTATCCACTTTGACACCAAGAGAGGAAAGAGTCTTGAGAATGAGGTTTGGTGTTGGAATGAATACAGATCATACTTTAGAAGAAGTCGGATTACAGTTCTCAGTAACAAGAGAGAGAATCCGACAAATCGAGGCAAAAGCTTTGAGAAAACTGAAACATCCAAGTCGATCTAAGCAATTAAAAAGTTTTCTTGAAAGTTAAAATTAAAATTATTAATACAACTAATGCAATGTTTTGTTTTAAGTAGAGATGCTGCGCGTCTCGTCATTCTACAAAGAATTGAATTGGCTAGTCCAAACTTAAAAAGAGTAAGAAAATTATTTGGCAGATATCTCTTTTCAAAAATATTTTCAAAATATTCAATAAATCCAGATTTGATATCTAAAAATTACTATAATATTATGAAAAGTGAGTTTCTTACAATTAAACATTTTATAAATCATAGTAACAAAATTTTAAGCATAGGATCAGGCATGGGAGGGTTAGAAGTTATAATAAATAACGATTTTAAAGATTCTTTTTTTACAATGATTGAAAGAAATTTTGTATCAAAAAAAATAAGATATGGTTGGGATAATAAAAATTCTGAGGCATATAATAATTTCAAACTTTTAGAGGAATTTTTACAAAAACATAATATTGATAAAAAAAAATATGAATTAATTGATTATGATAAACAAAAATTACCTAAGAGAAATTATGATGTGATTACATCTCTGTATTCACTTGATTTCCATTATGATTTTGAGATTTATCAAGATTATTTAAGACAAAACTCAAGCAAAAAAACAATAATAATATTTGACACTATAAGACCTTCTTTTTTCAAGAATATTTTCAAATCTGTTGAAATCATAAAAGAAGATAATAATACATTACATAAGTCAAAAAGAATTGCTTGTAGGGAATTTATTTAATTACCATGAATTTAAATAAATTAGAAAATTTTTATATTTTTTTATTTTCTATAATACCTTTATCAATAATTATTGGCCCATCAATATCTTTAGTTAATATATTATTTTTAGGTATAATTTTTTTAATTTATGTTTCTAACAAAAAATATAATAATTTTTATAGTAATCAGACCTTTGTAATATTAATTTTAATATACTTTTACTTAATTTTTAATTCTTTTATAGCCGTTGATTTTGAAAAAAGTATGCCAAGAAATTTTGGATTCTTCAGGTATATTTTATTTTTTTTATTTTTTAATTTGTATGTTTATAAATATAAAAATATTGAAAATGTATTAGCAATTTGGACTATCATAATTTTAATCGTTACATTAGACTCTTATATAGAGGTAATATTCGGAAAAAATTTACTTGGTTACGGTGAAATTTACAAAGAAAGGGTAGTAAGTTTTTTTAAAGACGAACCAATTGTAGGTGGATACTTAAATGGTTTTTTATTTATTATAATAGGTTATTTATCTCATAAATTATTTAAACATGACTTAAAATTAAAGATTATATTTTTTTTATCAATTATATTTCTATTAACTTGTGTTCTTTTGACCGGAGAGAGATCAAATGGGATTAAAGCTATATTCGGAATTTTATTGTTTTTTTTATTAAATCAAAAAATAAGTTTAAGAAATAAGATTATTTCTATGCTTTCAGTAATATTTTTTTCTTTAGTTGTAATCTTTAACTCTGACTATTTAAAAGTAAGATATGGAAGTCAATTATTTTCTCAAATCATTGATAAAGATAAAAGAGAAAAATATATTGAAGGTAATTTATATTTTAAACTTTATAAATCAGGATATGCAGTCTTTAAGGATTATCCAATATTTGGTGTTGGAAATAAAAATTATAGAGTAGTAACATCTAATAATATTACAGAAAAAGTAAATGAAAACTATTTTGTTAGTACTCATCCACACCAGTTTTATTTTGAAGTATTATCTGAGCACGGTCTATTAGGATCATTAATATTTTTAAGTTTATTATTCTTTCTAGTTTTTAAATATTTAAATGTGATAATTTTTTCAAAAAATGATATACAATTAGGTTGTTTAGTTTATTTAATAATAAATTTTTTACCAATATTGCCGAGTGGTTCTTTTTTTGGTGATTTTAATTCTACTTTATTTTGGATAAATCTATCATTGATGTATGCTTGTAATCCAAAAACAAACATTTTCCAGTTGAACAAAAAAATAGATTAAATCAACATTGATTCAGAATACTTTGAACATTTAGTCATTCTAAGAGAAATTCTGTTGAATTTTGTGAATATCTTTTCTCTAAAAAAAGTATCTAATTCTGGTTTATACTTAAATTCAATAACCTCAAATGGCATATTGATAAAATTTGAAACACTGGCTTGTTTTGAAAAAATCTTCCTGTCAATTGTTAATCTTATTCTTGATGGATGTATAAAATAAGATCTTTTGTACTTGATTGTACTAGAAGCATTTAGTTGTAATTGAAAAATTTTATTATGATAATCGTTACATTTATCTAAGATTTCCTCCCTTTGCGAGATATTTTTAAAAATTTCTTTGTTGATAATTTTTATTCCCACGAAACCTTTTTTAATTTTAAACTCATGATTTACATTTATAAGATCTTTACCGTACCATCTTAATCTGGGTTTTATTCTTAAAAAATCACCATCTAAATTTGATTTAAAAAAGCTTGAATACTTATCGTCAAAATAAATTGAATTTATAGTTTTGTCATCGTATTGTTTGAAGAAACCATTTCTTAAGAATTCAAATAGTAAAAATCCTGATAGATATTTTGGTATTTTTATTTTTCTTTCTATCCTATGGTTCTGCGAATTATTAAATTTATTAAAAATTTTTTGAATAACTTTTTCCACTATTAACTACCAATATATATTTTTTTTAAAATTTTTTTATTTTTAATAAATTTTTCAAATTGAGAATTATTAATAAAAATTTTGTTAGGTTTCGATAACAATATTTTGTTAATTGTGTTTTCATAATTTTCACTAGAAACTATATTCATAATTTTTAAATCAGACTCCCCAAAAAAATGTTTTTTTTTATATGATGCAGCAAATATTTCTGAGTTTTCAAGCTCTAAATTATCAATTGTAGTTTTTGAACCATCTTTGGAAACCACTCCTAAGTTTATATTTTTACCCTTAACTTCTCTAATTGAAATTTGTGAGTTTTCTCCGAAGCTTCCAAGTTTATCTTCTATATTTTCACCAAATAAATAATCCCCAGACACAGTGGCTCCAGAGGTATCCAAACAATCATTTCCGGAGGTTCTACACACCATTTTACCAAACTCAAGCTCACCAAAATCAATATCAATTGAGTCACTATAAGCATTATGGACAACTAAATTATTTATGTAAGAATTGCTTCCTACAATATTCATTGCATCTTCCCCATAATTATCAAAAATTTCTGTATTATATATTGATACTTTTGAATTAATAAAATTTAATGCACCTGACCAATTTAAACCATCAATTGGAATATTTTTAATTTTATTAAATTTTACATTTGAAAGATTAATTCTTCCATTTATTTGAGTTAACATTCCAGGACCAGACAACTTAAAAACTTTATCTTTTCCTACAAAAGAGTTTTCTCCTTTAAGAATCACAATTGTACCATCTTCTAAAAAAATTTCCTTATCAACAAGTTTTAAATTTTCAAGTATCCAATAACCCTTAGATAAATATATTTTTTCATTACTTAATTGATCTTCAATTTCTTTATTTGATTTATATTCATCAAATATAAGAATATTTTCATTATCTTCCGAAAAAACTTTTTTACTTTTACTTTCCAAATAATTTTCAATGAATTCAATTTTTTTGATTAAAGTTTCTTGTCTATTAAAAATCACACTTATATCAAAATAGTATGGTAATGGACCTTTATACCAAACTCTATCAGAGCTGTGATACTCAGAATAAAAGAAATTATTTATATTATTAATTTTTATCTGCAAGTGCTTTTCAATTTTACTTTTGTATTCTTCAGAAGTAAATTTTTTTAAATATTGGAGGTAGATTTTTATAAATTCAGTATTTTTAGTGTCAAAAAATAAATTAAGCCAATTTTTATCAGAAGTACAAATCCAGCCGCAATAAAGATCAGAGTCATAGATCAAATCTAAAAATGCAAAATTGTCATAACCTGAGCCAAAGTGACCATCATATCCGATAGGTTCAATCAAACCTGTTGTTGGATTATAAAATAGTTTTACCGATTTAATTGAGGACCCATGGTACATTTTCAAAAGATCAATTAGTGCAAAATATTTAGCCCATTTTTCAATATCAAAGTAATTAAATAAATTAAAATTTTCTTTATTGAAATTATTTTTTAAATTTTCAAGATTGCTTTTTGATTTATAAAAAAAATCCTTTTTTTTATTAAGCCAATAATTTTCAGAATAAATTTTAAAATCAAGATAAGGGAAAATATGATCAATATTATTATTAATAGTGATAATTGGCCCTTCCTTTCTATTTTGTTTTTCTAAAAGTTCTTTGCTAAAACTTTCTTCAATTACAAAAATTCCCAAGTACTCACCATTTCTAAAAAATTTTATAGGGATAATATCCAAGCCAATAATCCCTTCTTCTTTTAACAAATCATGAAAGAGTATCTCCCAACTATAATTTCTTACTATTGGTCTCTGGATTGACATTTCTTCCATCCCAAATACGAATTGTTTGTTACCTCTTACATCAACTTTGTAAGACATAGAATCAAGGTTCATAAAATGCATTTCTCTATCACCTTTCGGTTTTAATTTTACTTTTATATTTTTATATTCCTCAGGTTTTTTGGGATTAGAAATTTTTAAAATTGCATTTACATATTTTGGATCCAAATCATTATCGGAAAATTTTTTTTTTCTGTCAAAGTCAAGTTGTTTAAGATTTTTTAAATTAATTTCAAGATATACAGAAGGATAATCAAATTTTGAAAATTTATTTTTAATATTTAATTGAATAACTTCAAAATATTTTTTCGGTGAATTAGCTATAAAACCGTCATACTTGGGTCCCAATCCAATAAAAGAGTCGATAGTTTTAAATATAGTGTCTCTCCTTTGTTTAGATGACTCTCCAAAAAATAAAAGTAAAATAACACATAAAATAAACAAACCTCCAACTAATGATAAAATATTTTTAATTAAAATATAGACTTTTTTAAAATTCATACGGGTTTAAAGTGGTAAATGAATATCTTTTGAAAGTGCAAAATTTAAATTATCAATTTTTTTTAATTCACTTATTAATATTCCAGCCCTATCAGTTTCGTACAAATTTTTAACAATGTATACAATATGAAATTTATCATCCTGTTTATTCAAGGATTTTAATTCAATTTCTATTTTATTTTTTAGTGAAATATTTTTCAATTTTTCACTAAAAGAATCATACTCATTTTTTCCAATATCAATATTGAGTATCTCAGAATTGAAAGTAATCTTTTTTTTACCAAATCTGTCGTTTGTAAAAATAATAACAAAAGCTGCACCAGTTAAAATAAAAGCTACCTCGAATTGAGCTGAACCAGAGGCTAAACCAATTCCAATAATCATAAACAAATATACTAATTCTTCAGGTTCTTTTATTGCTGCTCTAAATCTTACAATTGATAAAGCTCCAACTAATCCAAGGGAAAGAGCTAAGGAAAATTTTACTACAGTAATTACTATCGTGGTAGTAATTGAAAGCAAAATGAAAACATCAGAAAAATTTTCTTTATTATTTAAAGTTTTTGCATATTTAAGATAAATAATTTTGATCACATAAGCACATATAATACTTGTTAGAAGCGAAATTATTAAATTTGTTAAAGAGATATCAATTTCAAAATTTTTAAGATCGTTTATTGATATTGTTTCCATAAATACTTTAGCAATGTACTTCTACTATCTACTATAAATAGAATAAATCAATATTTTTTAACTTTTCATAAATTTACATTTATTGATTAGTTAGTATAAATATTGTATTCATTCATAAATTTGGGCCTGTAGCTCAGTTGGTTAGAGCAGTACACTCATAATGTATTGGTCCCAGGTTCGAGTCCTGGCGGGCCCACCATTAAAACTTCTCTATAATTTGTAAAATAGGTTTTTTAAGAGTGAATTTAATTTGTTCAGCTTGATAGAAAGGAAATGTCCACAAAAAGCTATAAAAAAAAGTGAATAATATAAAAAAAATTTTATTTAATTTTATTTCATAACTTTTTAAAAAAAGTTTTTCTTTAATACAATATACAAATATAAAGAAAGAACCACAGAAAGATATACATATATATCTTCCCCAGTCTGATCCAAGATAGTAGGCTGGCAGTGTAAGTAAAAATAAAATTAATAATATAAAAGCTGGATTTAATTTATTTATATTCCTATCTTTAATTTTGAATTTAGAATTGTAAAATTTAATAAATAAAAAAAAATAAACGAATATTGTAGATAACAAATAGATAAAAAAATGACTAGGCTTTACATCTTGAACAGAAACATGAGTTTCTAAATTCTTTCCAATCCAAAACATTTGTCCATGATTTTCACAATTGGGAGAGACAAAATTTTGAACGGATTTACATATTTCTGAAACTATAAATTTATCACCTTGATTAAGATAAATAAGAAAAAAAACTGCTAATAAAGATATTGAGAAAATGATAATTTCACTATAATTAATTTTTGTCTTTCTAACTGATTTGATTAAAAAAAATAAAAAAAATAAATATGGCATATAAAATAAAAAAACAGAATGTGAAAGTGATAGAAAAAAAATAGAAAAAATTAAAAGTAACAATAAATTTTTATTATTAAATTTCTTTTCAAAAAAAACAAAAGTAGCGATTACTATTAAAAAAAGTATATCTTTTCTACCAATTACCTCTGAGTTCATTATTGGGTATAAAAAAAAACCTGGTGATAGAAAAATTAATGTATTTATTTGTGAATTATCTAAATATTTAAGCACTTTAACTAAAAAAAATGAACTTATTAAATATAAAAATGATACAAAAGTAAAAATTAATAAATCGATATCAAAATTTAATACTTTGTGGATTTGAAATAAAAACTCACCTATCAAACCTCTTCTTACAAATCCACCTTGATAATTTATAATCCAATCGATATACTGCCAGCCAGAGTATTCTGAATAAAAACTATAAAATTTTGAGATCTGGAATATCAGACAAAATAATATTAACAAGTAAAGAAACCTACTTTTTATTGTCATTACAAATGATTAATAATTAATTATTGATAAATTTTTTTAAACTTGAAAATAAGACCTGAATATCTCCATCACTACTCTGAATTATTGAGCTGAATTCCTCTTTCTGAGTTCTGGCTAAACTTAGACCCTCAATAATTAAATCTCTAATCATAGGCTTATCAGGATTTTTTGTATAAATTCTCCACTGTATTTTTACCTCAGGCCTAGTTTCAGTTGCAACTAAAATACTTGAGACTATGGTGTAATTCTCACTCAATTTTTCTTGAGACTGAACATCTATTTTAGGGTTAGTATATTCAGCGAGTCTACTAGAAAAACTCTTTAGAAAGTAGGCATTAAATAATTCATTGTATTGATCTTTTTGAACGTTTGTTAATTCTTTTCTGTATTTTCCTAAAGTGTAAAAACCTATTCCTTTTATATCAACTGTATCTTTGGCAATAAGTTTTAATTTTTCAATTTTTTCAATTTTTGAAATATCATCACTTAATATTTGAGATGCTCGATTTACAGTTGACTGAACAAAAATATTAGGCTCAATAGAAAATGAGTTTTTGGATATTATTGTTAAAAAAAAACAAATTACTAATAATTTAATTTTATCTTTTAACATTTAAAAAATGGCTAATTAGATTGAAGTTCATCCCAATCACTATCATCTTGCGTCTCAGTGATATTATCGGAATTTAATATTTTTTTTCTTCTATCTTGTATGTATAAGCTTTTTACAGATGCATAAAAGTCCATTGAATTTTTTTCTAAATTGTCAAATGACTCGATATTTTTTGCTCTAAAATTTACTCCATCACCACCTCTACTAATATAATAATCAGAATCTTTGAAGTATTGCGTATCATTTTTAACTGTTACATTATACCAAGGATCACCGCCAAATAAATTTGTTATACTTCCAGAGAAATCTCTCACTGTTGATGGACCTAAGATCGGTAATACTAAGTAACATCCTTCACCCACACCCCATGAACCCAAAGTCTGACCGTAGTCTTCTTTTTTATAATCTTTTACAAATCCCATTTGTGATGCTGCATCAAAAATTCCGAAAATTCCAATTGTAGTATTTACCGCAAGTCTAGCAGTATTAATTCCTGCAGTTTTAAAATCACCCTGGAGAACATTGTTAGGTATTGTAACTAAATTTGATAAATTACTTAAGACATTACTCGTTCCTATTTTTATAGGATTTGGTAATTTTCTATAACCCTTTGCCAAAGGTTCAAAAATTACATTATCCAAACCTTGATTGAAAGCAAATGTTGCTCTATTTACATTTTCAAAACAATCTTTTACCTCTCCACTTTTTTTTGAAAGATTATTTGTTCCATCAGCTCCAGCAAAAGCTAGATTAATACTTAAAATGTAAACAATAAAAATTGTTATAATTTTTCTCATATTTTATTATTTTTTATGATGTTATATATATAATGTAATCCTAAAAAAAGGCAAAAATGCAACCAAAAATTACCCAAAAATACTCTCCAAATTTCAATAATTATAAAAGAAATAAAAAAAACATCAAATTTTTGATTATTCATTACACAGGGATGAAAAAAGAGAATGATGCAATCAATAGATTAATAAATATACAATCTCAGGTTAGTAGTCATTATTTTATAAAATTTGATGGAAAAATAATTCAATTAATTCCAGATTTATACGTTGCTTGGCATGCCGGAAAATCAATGTGGCACAAAAAAAAATTCCTGAATAACCACTCAATAGGTATAGAGATATCCAACCCCGGGCACAATCATGGTTATTTAAAATTTAGAGAAAAACAGATAATTGCTTTGACTAATCTTTTATTATATTTGAAGAAAAATTATAAAATTAAACCTAAAAACATACTTGGACATTCAGATATAGCTCCAAATAGAAAAAAAGATCCTGGTGAAAAATTTCCTTGGAAAAGGCTTGCAAAGAAAAATCTTTCTATATGGCATAAATTAAATCATAAAATTTTAAAAAAATTAAGAAAACATAGATGTAATAAATTTGAAAAGTACTTATTTTTAAAAAATATTTCAAAAATTGGTTATCCTAAGTGTAAAAGTTTTTATATGACAAGGGCATTTCAGATGCGGTTCAGACCTGAGTTGGTAAATGGCAAAATCGATAAAGAGTGCTTAAAAATTAGCGAAAGCTTAATTTTAATCTAAATTTAACTTGAAAATTTAATTAATTTTTTGTATTCACTACTTGCTAGACAAACGACTTATCGCTTTAATTTAAATTAGAGAGGAAAGTCCGGACTCTACAAAGACACGGTGCCAGGTAATTCCTGGCGAGGGTAACCTCAGGGATAGTGCCACAGAAAATAAACCGCCTTAACGAGGCAAGGGTGAAAAGGTGTGGTAAGAGCACACCGGCTGAACTGGCAACAGGCAGCGCATGGAAAACCCCACCGGGAGCAAGACCAAATAGAGATGACATTGTTAGTTAACTAAAAGCAGTCTTTGGCTCGTCATCAGGGTTGGTTGCTTGAGCTTAAAAGTGATTTTAAGCCTAGATAAATGATAAGTTTAAATGACAGAACCCGGCTTATAGTTTGTCTAGCTTCTTTGAAACTTAATCTTTAAAAATTAGATATTAAACAAATTTTAGACCACGATTAGGTAAAAATTATTATATTGACGTGTAGGTTGAAAACCCATATATTCCCATATATTCCCAAATATGGGATTATAAGGGATAATATGTTTTATGTTTTTATCGACTTACAAAAACAATATAGACAAAAAGGGGAGGGTGTCAGTGCCAGCACCTTTTAGATCATATTTATCAAATCTTGGATACAATGGAATAATTTGTTTTCCTTCGTTTAATAACCAATCTATCGAGTCTTGGCCACAAGATAGAATAGAAAAAATATCAAGTGCAATTGATGCGCTAAATCCTTTTGAGGAAAAAAAAGATTATTTTGCAACATCAATTTTATCCGAAAGTATTAATTTACAGTTTGATAGCGAGGGAAGAATTTCTTTAACACCAAAACTATTAAAACATGCTAAAATTAAAAATAACATGTTATTTGTTGGTCAAGGAAAGACTTTTCAAATTTGGGA
>Ga0163109_10002815_pt1 | contig 13383 bp, 16 predicted proteins | sample CRUFie1St13metaG_FD_108704 | JGI IMG/M metagenome (GOLD analysis project Ga0163109, IMG submission 108704) | Marine microbial communities from the Costa Rica Dome - CRUD Field 142mm St13 metaG | ecosystem: Environmental > Aquatic > Marine > Oceanic > Photic zone | place: Costa Rica: the Eastern... | reverse complement strand
TCAGATTCGAGGTATCTTCTGCACTAACGGTAAGAGGTCAGATTCAACCTTTTCCACAATTCTATCTAATATATCAATATCAATTCCCATAAAAGGTGGAGTCACCCCTAATAATCTCAACAAACCATCAACAAACAATGCTAAAGTAGTAAATCCAAGTATCATACTTATGATAGTTGCATCTCGATTATGCTTACGCATTGATTCTTCATCAATACGTCTTGCTTCATCTACTGCTTCCTTTATAAGTTTATCTACCTCTTTTTTAGTATAAAATCCACCCTCTATTGGTATTCTGTGGATTACATCAGAGAATGGAAAATTAGACATATACAACATTTATCTCCTTATCTATCTCTTCTGCCATTTTAGCAACCTCTAATACTCTCATAAACTCATCAATTGTATCGCACTCTATCTTTTTAATTTCTGCATCTGATCCATATATTCTGAACCACTTACCAGACATACAAATTTCAAGACGGTCTACAACTTGATCAGGAGCGAACATAGATTTTTTAGTAACTCCCTCCATGATAGCACACCTGTGCTCAAAGTCAAATATCAGTCGTGCGGTATTGTGCATGATCGTCAGTATCTGGATACTCAACATCAAATGATACATCTGCTCTGTTTGCCCACACCTGATAATATGCATCTATCTTACCACCTGCTTGATTCTTGACATATACCCTCTTTCCATATTCAATACGATCTACAAACAATTCTTGATATGACCCTATAGGTGTAAGTTGAACTGTAATTGTTTCCTTTTCAACAAAATTTTGCCAGTAGTCTGGTAGTTCTATAATACCATCAATACTCACCTTACCTCTTACATATATCGCTGCCTCAGGTCCTTCTGGGCATGCATGATGTAATCTATATCCTTTTATGTTAGGATGTGGTATGTCAAATGCTTTTGGTAATCCACTTGCCAAACTACCACATGTAACTTTACCACTTATTGTAATGGCACCACTTGATGTATAGTTTCCTGTAAGATCTATATCACCTGTTTGTTCTAAATTACCTGTTTGTTCTATATTACCTATTTGCTCTGTATTACCAGCATGATATACATCACCTGAGATATCTATTGATCGACCACTTACATCTGGTTCAAAATCTCCAAGTGTGGTGCCAAAATTTGCCACTCCCTTTGCATAACCGCCCTCATGGTGTCCTACGAATAAAGGACCTGTGATTGCAAGTGTTCCCTCAAATGGTTTGTCACCATTGAGTGTTTCTGTGGATTGATCTAATTTTGGATCTTCACGTCCTATGTAAACCTTACCTGTGTCAAGGTCTCTCATTTGTGCCATAATTAATTCTTCAATGTTTTGATTTGCCCCTCTATATATTCACGCATAAAATCAGGACAAATTTTTGTTTGTGGTTCATGTAGTCTAATACATTGACCGATTAAAATCTGCCATCCTTCAGAGTGTGAAACAATTCTTTCCTTTGCATCTATCGTAATGTTATCTGATGTTATAATGGTATTATTATTTGCTCTGAGTTTGATATCGTGCTCTGCCATGATAGTAACACCATCCTCACTCGCATTGTCTGCCTCTATTTCAATTTGGTCTGCCTTCAGAATCAATTTGTTTTTTGCTCTGATTGTGATATCTCCCTCTGAATTAATAGTGAGAAATCCATTATTACAAACCTGATTGATCAGTGATCCTTTTTGTTTATTGGCACCTTGACTTTCACTAGAGCATAATTCAAACCCACCATCTCTAAACAATCTAAGTTTTTGACTATCCCCTCCATAAAGACCAACGTCTCTTGGTCTCTGCGACTTACCATCCTTTTCATCACCGAAAGTAAGGTGACCACACTCTGAGTGTTAAATATTTATTGGTGGTACTTTTTTTTTATCTGACATAATTAAAAAAATCTAGGGCAACTAATTACAGTGATCAATTCTGCTTCTGGTACGACTGGATCAGTGTACTCTTCACGTTTCACAAATCTTGTTACAGGAAGTAATTTAGCACCAAACCCTGTATTTGTTTGCACTGTTAGTTCTGGTATATCTGTGAGTCCTTGATCGATTGTTCCTTTGACTCCCACTATTCTACCATCTTCTATAATTGGAGTCAATGCCTGTCCTGAATCACTTACAATAAGGTCACCATCTTCATACCCTGCACCAGTTGATATAATAGTCACATCAACAATCTCACCTATCACGTCAACACCCTCTGAATCAGATACACCCTCTGAAAGATAACCACCACCTGCATCAAGTATACAAATGTTCATTACCTTATCACCTTCCAAACATGCCAAACCTGTCGCTCCCTTACCATTATTACAATCGTCTATCATAGTTACAAAAGGTGCCTCGGTATAACCAGACCCAAAATCTTTCATATTCACACCTATTATCTTTCCTGTCTCATTTATGACAGCATCAGCGACAGCACCAAAACCACCACCTCCAAAAATTTCTATCCGTGGAGGTCCACATTGTTTACTTGAAACATTACAACCACCAACTAATCCTTCAAGAGGAGATCCACCACTAAATGAACCTACAGTATCACCTATTACAGAATTAGGGAATGCTAGACCAGGTAGATTTGAAATTCCCCCCACTAACTTACTTCCACTTAGTTGTGTAAACTTACTCAATAGACCTTTTTTATCCATCTTTTTCTTCTTGTCAGGACCTATGTTTGTTAGAAAGTCTGCAGGGTTAGCATCACACTTTTGATCTTCACACTCAAATAATGCTAATGCTGCTGCTGTCATTTCCATCGCTTTTGTCATCATGCTTTTGAAATCAGGCATCGCTTTACCTGTGAATTTACTCAACCCACTAAGAAGAGGTGCAATCATATTTTGTATATCCATGGTCAATTTAGACATCAAACCAGATAAAAATTGTTCTGCAGCACACAATGGTGCATTCAAAATATTTCCTATGAGTCCTTTGAGAAAATCACCAACCACATTCTTGAGACCATTTAGAATATTTTCTATTGCACAAAATATTTCATCCTTTTTTTTCTTTGTCTCAATACTTTTCTCAAGAAAATCTGGTGTAAGAAAATCTACTACATCATCAACCGCCTCATTTATTTCCTCAAACATTTTGAATCTAGCACCACGTATAATACCACTCATCGCTTGTGAAACCTCTTGTGAAGCATCATCTATAAGTTCGTCCATATCCACAATTTTATTCAATACAGGATCAATCCATCCATCTGAAAATTGATCTAACTCATTTACTTTGTCAAAGAATTTTTGTAAGGTCTTTGATATGCCACCTGATTTTTTGCTTGGATCGGTACATATCTCTGGTTTTGGTACGTGATATGATTTATTATCAAAGTGTTCTTCTATTACTTTCTTTTTTTCTTTATTCTCATCCAATACCTCTTCATTACTATCTACAACACCGCCTGACTGCAGCATCTTCTCTTGCTTTTGTATTTGTATATGATCACCATATTCTATGTTTGGATCAATCTCTAATGCCTTGAATCCTGTTGTCCCTTTTTCTAATGCTTCTTTATACGATGTGAGGTCTTCTATACTATAGTTGGCATAGAAAGCTCCAATAACTACGGGTTGTTGTCCCTCTTCCCCATCGAGAAAGAAACCAATAACCATCTCTCCACCTTGCAAAGCGAAGGATGTGCCTGTATAATTATTACCTGCACCAAACTGGGGTGTTACCAAGAAATGTGCCCATGGCAAATTTTCGTCTGATATGCCACCCTCGTCTTCATTTTCACCAGGATGATGTCCTAGTATTCTTATCTTTGCTCTAAATCCGTTGTCAAAATTCTGATTGTTTTTATCACGCCACACTTTATCAGGAGCTACCTGTGCTATAAACCAGTGGAAGCCATCCTTTCCAAGGAATTCTATATTAGAGTGACGTGTTTCAAGCATCAGTCGTCATAAATCAAACACTCTGGTTCGTCAGGGTGTACATCACAGAATACTTCTAAAACATTTGGATCATGATGATCACCTGCTGCGATCTCATCCTTATGATGTTCTGCATACTCTTCTAGATCATGCAACTCATCCTCTATGTGATGACGTGTGGGTTCAGAGATTGTGGGGTCTTTTAGAATCTCTTTGTCCTTTGCGATGTGGTCTTCGATAGTTTTCATGTTACTCGTGTGGGGTAAATGAGTCTCTGACGAGAGAAAGTCCAGTGTAATCACCGTCTGGATTACCAAACTCATGTGATAATCTAGCAATCATATATTTGCCAGATTCAGGTGAATTCTTTTCTGTTTTCTTATCAGTATTTATGTTAGGAAACTGAAGATCTAAGATATCACCTGCTCTCAATGATACATTCATAGGAACAGTGATATCAATACTTTGTGAAAAAAGAGCAGAGTATCTTGCACTTGCTTGTGCTTGAAATTCTGCTTGTTTTTGTGGTGTGAGAGTGTCCACACCATCAGCATCCTTGTTTGTAGTTCCTTGATCTAGTGTTGATAACATGATTCTAGAATAAGGACCTTCATAAATTGGAACTTCCTCGTTTGCTTTGACTATATGATCATTATAGTTGAAATTATGAAAAGTTACTTTTCTTGTAAGAACATCGTAATACCAATTAGCTGTGCTGAAAGTTCCACTTCTCAATTTTTTTATGATATCATGACTCTCTTTCATTTTTGGTTCGGATGCCAGCATAAAATTATTACTTACTTCTAATCCACCTTTGTATGGTGTCATACTATAAGTATGTTTTGCTTCATCGTCGAATATAGAATCAATACTTCTAAAATTATATCCATCTTGTGACTCCCAGAACAAAAATCCAGCACTTCCTTCATCTCCTACAGGTGCTCCATCTGATCTAAAAATTGATTTCCTACATAGATCTGCTATTACTTTGAATGGTCTTCTATAATTACCATAAAAATCAAGAGTATTTGAAGTGGTGTCTACAGAATTTATATTTCCCTTTATCTTTTCGTTTATAATATCAGTTACTGTCACCGTTATAGATCCAGTATATTTCTTGAATACTCTGGTTGTGTGATTCGACAGTGCACCTATTGTCTCACAAACTAAAGTATAGATCTCTCTTTTTTGATCTATCAAATGTCCAACAATATTAGTTACTATGAGTTTGAGATCAATGGGATCCTCTTGACTTGGATGTTCCATTTTCAAACTAACTTCAGACCCACTTCTCACTGGTGCTTGATTTATGATACCAAAAGGATCCACTACAGTTATCTCAACATGTATTGAGGGATCAATTACATCCTCATAATATTTTACGAATTGTATTTGTCCTAATAAATTTACAAAGTCACCCCCTCTTTCCCCACGAGGGAAAAGATTGAAGTCTTTTATCTTATGACCTTTTGTCCAGATGACGTTTTTATTCATACTGTCATCAATGAAGATATCTCAGCATATTTAGTTGCATTTTCAAAAGTGTTATTTCTTCCTCCACCTAATACAACAGTGGTATCACCGCCTTGTATGATTGGTGGTTGCTGTTCTTGATTACCTTGATTTATAAGAAATATGTTATTTGTAGGTGCGAGTGCGATGTTATCAGATCCAGTGTTACCGTCTGAATCAAAACTTAAATTATTACCTGAGAATGCACCACCACCTGGATTGGTTTTATCAAAGTTAAATCCACCAGAAGGAGTATCGGGGGTTCTATTAGTAAAAGTTTTGGTTTTTCCCCCTGATTGAGCTTTGCCACCAAGATTCTGGATTGTTTTAGTACTAGGAACTTTCCCCTTTTGTATAAACTCATCCATTATTTTCTTGAATTTTTCTGGGGGTGCATTTTTTATGATTTCATAAAGTTTATCTTGTAGTATCCTTTCTTTCTTGAGTAATTCTTTTAGGCTAGGTTGTTTCTTTGGTACAGTATCAAATTTTATATTTGGATTTAGTTTTTTCAAAAGTGCTTCTGCCCTTATTTGTAAACCTTTCGCTGATATACCAGGTATGTCTTTACCTGGTATCAACTCTTTCGGGGGTTTCTTAAATAATCTAAACAATCTAGTTGATTTTATCAACTTCATCAATTTGACTGACAATGGTGCAGTTGTTGCTATGTCTGAAGGATCTGACGGTATAAGGAGAAATACGATACCTGCGATAGCAGCGTATGTGGCGAGTTCTTCGCCAAGTATTCTCGCATTACTTTTTTTATTACCAAAAACATCTTTTGGTTTTTTAGGTGGTATGAGTTTAAAGATCGGTCTTCGTTGACCCTCATCATCAGGTTTTTTTACAACAATGACATCTTTATCAGGAAATCTTAAATCAAATTTATCTAATACCCTGTCAAGATCATCTAAAGCAGAAGAGAATAATGTTTTTTGAGTTGAGAGTAATGATCTTTGTATTTCAAATTTTCTCCTTCTATCAGCACCAGAAAAAATATCTGCTAACCTACCACCTGCTAATCCTCCTATTATACTACCACCAATACCACCTATTACTGTGCCGATAGGTCCTCCAATAGCAGTTCCTAGAATAGCACCATACTTACCACCTGCTAAAGCACCTGCAAGTCCACCACCTGCACCTAAACCTGCTTGTAAATTAGTTTGTCCTTCTGCTTTTCTACCTGCAAAATCTAATCCTGTGCCTAAAATAGCCAGAGGTCCAATTCTACCAAACCTTCCAAACCTACCTACCCTAGATAGAGAGGAAGTTCCTTTTTGCATTCTTAGTAGTCGAGCAGGTGTGCTTGGAACTCTGGGTCTAAATCTACGTAGAAGTCCTCTCCCTAACAATCCTCCACCAAGAAGTCCTAGTGTCCCGACTCCTTTTTTACGTTTTTTGTCTTCTATACTGCTCTTGTATAACGCTTTTAATGTACGATTTCTTTCTTCTACGATCTTCTTTTTAGTTCGTAGTGAATTTGATAGAAGTTTACTCTCTATTCTATTTCTATTACGTATTTCATTAGATAAAAAGATTGTTGCCCTTCGAGTTATGTTTGATACATCTTTTACTTTTCTTTCAATCATCATGAGAATGCACCGTATGTTCTAAGTGATGATGCAGATTCAAATTTATCAATTGCTCCACCACTTGAGTTGAATTTAGTGGATACAAAAACACTGGTAGGGGTTGCAGTAATCCCTGAAAATCCTGATGATGATTGTGGAGTGTTTTGATTACCACCACCTAGATTTACAACATTTGTATTTTGCTCTGTAGAACCTGATTTGTTCATATCAGTTTTCATCTGATCGATATCTAATTTCGCTATTATTTCTGCAAGATCTATATTTGCTTCAACAGTTTGTGAAATTTGGTCACCGAAGAAATTTTGATCCTCTGTTACAAAGTTTGCAGCGATATCTGTATTACTTTCTATCTTGTTATTTTCTTTTGTTGAATTATCAATCTCTACACTGATCAAGTCAGTTTCTTTATCAACTTCCTTTTCAAGTTTATCTACATTCTCTCCATCTTTTCTTGTAGGATTACGGAACACATCAAAGATATCCCACCATTGATTTACACCTTGTTTTCGTTCATTTTTATTTCTGATAATATCAAGAAAATCAAATGCTTGATTTTTTGTTAGTTCTCTTGGCAATCCTTCTGCTTGTGCTTCTGGAGCATCTAATTCTAGTGGTATAGTGTTTTCTTTTCCTTTTTTACCCTGCTCTCTGTTGATATTATCTAATATACCCTCAAATCTAGAAAGTTGAACTCTGAATCTATTCACATCATTTCTATTCATTATCTCACGACCACCAATAGTTCTCCTCGTAAGTTCTTGTCTTCTCTGATCACTACTTTCTTGACCCCTTGCAAGTGACGGTAATAATAAACTTGCAGCAAGAGCAGCAGTAATCAATAGTGGATTTCTCAATCTAGATGCTCCACCTAAGTTTTGTGCTACACCTGCAGTTGGTGCTCCTCTACCACCACCAAACAAACCCTTCAAAGCAAGAGACTGAAGAACACCACCAGATATAATTTCTAATATTTCTGGTGCTAAAAGTAAAGATGCTAAAGCTGTGGATGTGAGTCCACCCCTTACATCTCCTTCTCTAAATTGTGAAACTGCCATACCTGCAGTTACACCACCTAATCCTCCCCTTAGTAATTTTGAACTTATACCCTCTAAATTTTCAGAGTCTTTCTTTAATATCTTCGATTCCTCTCTATAAAATTGTTGCTTTACCTTTATATCACTTCTTATCTGATTTCTCATCTCTTTCATACTATTTCCGATAGTATCTAATTGTGAGATGACTTTACCTAGAGATAGCACTCTAGGTCTTTCAATATCTTTCGCTCCTTCTGTTGCCCTTTGCAACATTCTGTCAAGACTACCCTCCATCCTACGACCTATCGAAATCATAGGTGTTTGAGGTTGAGTCTGTCTACCAGGCGTTTGCATTAGCGTTTTGTGCTTGTTGTGCTTCTAATTTCTGTTTCTCAAGATACTTTATAAGATAATTCACATAAACATCTTTTTCCCATGGTAACATGCTTTCAATATCACTTAGTGACCAGTTATGATGCTGCATAAGAGAGAAATTAGTCTCCATATACGAATCAATACTGGTGTGATATAGCATTATGCGAAAAAATTTGATAAACCCTCAATTAGGACTTCAGAATCTTTTTTAGTTTTAGGGTTATGCACTGTGCCCTTGTACTGTAATTTTGGCATAGTTGCAAAAAAGTTCTCAATCAGGGCAAATTGTTGAGAATTCAATTGCTCAATAAATTTCATCAACTCTTTTTTTGTACAGTCTTCTGCACTCCATGCCTCATCAACAGTAAAGATGGTGTCTATACATTCAACCACAGCATCAAATGCTCGATCAATTCTTTTAGCACCGTCTTCCTCACCTGCAATGAAATTATTATCTAAAAATTGTTGCATTGATGGATACTTCATCTTGATGTTGATATCACCGTCAAGTTTTATCATATCAGAGTGTCCATCTGGAATTTCAAGTTTGATGTCTGATAATCTTATTGTAAGAGGAACTTTAGTTACGCCATCATCTTGACATGTAACAAGTAAATCAACAGACTCACCTATTGATTTTCCTCTTATATTCAAAAACAAATACTCTAATTCAAAACTTGGTAGTTTTTCAACATCAACACCACGAGTTACGATGCAAGATTTGAGCACACTTTTGAGAGTGGCACTGATATCTGCATCAGATCCATTTTCAAGAGCTATAAGTAAAATTTTCTCTTCTTTGACTAAAAAAGGTCTGTATTTTACTTTTTTTCCAGTTGATATAAGTTGCAATTCAAATGTAGGTGCAACGACCTTTGGTAAAGGCATAATAATATTTGTTCAGTGTATTTATTTAGTGAGTGAATTTAAGAGAAGTCACTGATTGTCGGAGTATCATCGGAAGGAAAAACTTCATTAAATCCACCAAAGACATCGACATCGTTATCATTAGCAGGTTCAGTTGCAGATTCTTCAGTTGAAGTTGCTGCACCCAATATACGATCAGAGTCCATACTCTCTTCTAGTATACTACCTACTCTTGAGGTTCTGTCAATAAAATATTGATCATACTTGAATGTTATTGTGGTTTTCACCAATTCAGCTCGTCCATATGCTAAAGGTGCAGCAATTATACTACTAGGAAATACATCTATCAACTTGTAAGTAATACTACTTGGTAATTGACTATTGAATCTACTTGTCCTATTCTGTTTTGAAAATTCAGAGGTCATATCTTTACTAAATGCTGTTATCTCCATATCGCACTTATAGGTCTCAGGATACTTCATTCTTTTGAATGCAGGGATATCCCTACCACTTGTAGGTGAAATAAACTCCATCCACGCATTGAATACATCATTTGTATAATAATCTGTTTGTGCGTAGTAAGTCAATATAACATCTGGAAACTCTCTAAATGTAGCATATTTCTGAGTCAAACCCTGTCTTAGTCCCCTTACCTGTGCTGTGCTTATATCTGAACCTGGTAATACTGCTTCAGAGCAGAATAATGCAAGATCTGAACCTGGATTATTCTGATCAAAAAATCCATGTTGATTTATGAATGCTTTCAATGCACCACCTTGTGCTTTATCAAAATTTATACTTACATCGTAATTATTATTGAACGCTGGAATTCCAGGTGCTTGTTTCCCTGTCCCTTGTGTCAAGTTGACAGTTGGTAAATAAAATCTTCCTGATCTAAACGCCTCTGCCCTCTGTGCCATCTAAATATAGTGTGTTACATACTATGTATGTCATATAAAGGTAAGTTTAGACCCAAAAATCATAAAAAGTACAAAGGTGATTTCAGAGAGGTCATCTACAGGTCATCATGGGAACTAAAATTTATGCAATATTGTGATACAAACAAAAGCATAGTAAAGTGGTCATCAGAAGAAATAGTCATACCATATAGATCACCTGTAGATAATAGAATACATAGGTATTTCCCTGACTTCTATGTCAAATACAAGGATGTAAAGGGTAATTTTCAAGAAAAAGTAATAGAAATCAAACCTGCAAAACAAGTCAAAGAACCCAAGATGCAGAAGAGAAGAACAAAGAAATACGTGTCAGAGGTGTTCACATATGCCACTAATCAAGCAAAGTGGCAAGCAGCAGAGGATTTTTGTAAAGATCGCAAATGGCAATTTCAAATACTCACGGAGAAGGAACTTGGAATATAGTAATGTTTTCCCATCATCAGTAGTAATCGGACAACCTGTGGTGGGAGAGGTATTATTGTATCAATACACTGCCAAATATGCACAACAATTACCTTTTTACGATAGAAATCCCATGACTTACATTGTTGCCATGGAAAATAATGCATTTTATGGTGTAAACTTACATTATACAAAACCATCAAACAGGTCAGGGGTGCTTGACTACATTCTTGCAGATCAAGATTATACTAAGTTGCCAGGATTCAATAAATACCTAAGATCTTATGTAAAAGGCATGTTCCTACAATTAAAAGGTGAAGATGTAGATAAAGCACTTGGAATGCGTCTTGAGAGATTTGTAAGAGATATAGGAAGTATTGAATTGGCATTGACAAATCAAAAGATAAGGAGAATGATAAAATGAGTAAGCCAGTATCACCAATTGAGGAAAATGGTGAAACCACTGTCACGAAGTTTGTTACCATAGATGGAAAGCAGGTGAAAATGACTGTAGATGTTAGTTTGGATGGAAATACAGGTGGAGTCACATTCACAACCTCAGAACCAGATAAATTACAGAATTTTTTAAAGGCCAATTTTGATCCACGGGTAGGATTTTCTGAAGTTCAGAGAAATCCCACGATGATTGATAAACCAGTCAATAAAAAATTACAAGAACTTATTATAGAAGACCCAAATGGTGAAGTAAAGAAGGCATATGAAGAGGCTATAGAAGAGACAAAAGAAAAAATTGTAGAGAAGGGTGGAGAAGTCGAAGTATTCAATGAAAAATTATTAGACAATAATAATACCACTTTCGACTCTGCTTTAGAAGATTCTTTCAACAAAGATATAAATGAAGATGGTTTTGTAGGAGGTGTTGAAGAAGGAACTAACAATAACCCTGAAGAATTCAAAGCTCCACAAGTAAAAGCAGATGACTTGGTTTATCCTTTAGATATGAAGACGGGTGAAAATGATGATCAATCTCAAGATTACATATTCATAGAGCAATTCGCATATTTACCACCACAACCTACTACATCTGAGAAATTGACAGATCGTGGTAGAAAGATGGGGGGTGAAGGAGAAACTAACACCGTACCCTCAGTTATAGAATTTGGTGTCAGAAGATCTAACAATGTCAATATAAAAGAAAGATTTGGATCATGTAAATTACCAATTCCAAACAAATTGGGTGTGAGTAATGGAGTAAGTTGGGGTGAAGCAAGGGCAAACTCAATAGAACTTGCAGGGTTCTCTGCTGCAAATAAAATAGTAGGAGGTCAATTACAAACTCTCAATCCACTGGCATTAGGTCAAGAAGTTCTTAATCTTGCAGGGACTACATTCAATGAACTCAAGAAAGATGTTCAAAATCCAGATCCTAATAATCCAGATGCAGGTTCTATTCTTAGTGCAACTTTAGCAAAAGCTGTATTGTCTCAATTAAATATAAATGTAGATATTGATCAATTTATCACAAGACAAACTGGTGCTGCCATAAATCCTAATTTAGAGTTATTATTTGGAGGACCACAACTCAGAACTTTCTCTTTTGCTTTTGATTTTGCTCCAAATGGAGAAAAAGAGGCAGCAGAGGTAAGAAAAATACAAAGATGGTTCAAACAAGGCATGTTGCCATCAAGAAGTGGTGCAACGGGTGCAAGACCCCAATCTTTATTCTTAGGATCTCCTAATGTTTTTAGAATTGCATATATGAATAAAAGTAGAAGAATCAAAGGTTTGAATATAATTAAGATATGTGCTCTTACATCATGTCAGATTGATTTTACTCCTGATAATACCTATCAGAGTTATGAAGACACAAACGCTTTCTCACAACCAGTGCGGAGTACAATGGCACTAACATTCAATGAATTGACACCAATATTCAGAGATGATTATGCTGCTGAACAAACTGGTTTTGTAAGGGATCCAAGTTTAGAGGATCTTGACACCAATATCACTGGTGATAATGCAATTACAGATTCAGATATAGGATTCTAATGGCTTATTTCGATTTATTCCCAAATGTTGAATTACCATCTTTTTCAAGTAAGCGTAATTCGAGTTATGATACCATAGTTGTCAAAAATCTCTTCAAAAGAGCTAAAGTCCGTGAAGACTTTTTTCAAAATGTCACAGCGTTCAATAAATTTAGAGTGATTGGAGATGATAGACCAGATAATGTAGCTTTTGAGGTGTATGGAGATGAAGAACTAGATTGGATTGTATTACTATCAAACAATATTATCAATGTAAGAGATGAGTGGCCAATGAGTCAATATGATTTTCAAAGATATTTGGACAATAAGTATGATCCAGTGCAATTAGGTCAAGTACATCATTACGAGACAACAGAATTGAGATTGCCAGATGGTGCATTGATTTTGCAAGGGGGATTGGAGGTAGATGCTGATTTTACCTTTTCATACTCATATGAGAGTGTTGAGTATAATAAAAATGAGGTAATATCAGTTTCTAATCTACAATATGAAATTGACAAGAATGATGCTAAAAGATCAATATACGTGATAAGACCAGAATACGTAGGCACCGTAATTAATGACATGAGAGAAATAATGTCATATACCGTTAGTTCTCAATTTATAAATAGAAAACTCAAAAAAGGCGATAATGTGAGAATTGTAGAACCTCGCTAAAAAACCTTAAGGGCAATTTTTGCCCCGAATTTTTTTTGCCCTTTTTTTGAAATCAAAGGTCGTTTTTGCT
>Ga0163109_10002813_pt1 | contig 13386 bp, 8 predicted proteins | sample CRUFie1St13metaG_FD_108704 | JGI IMG/M metagenome (GOLD analysis project Ga0163109, IMG submission 108704) | Marine microbial communities from the Costa Rica Dome - CRUD Field 142mm St13 metaG | ecosystem: Environmental > Aquatic > Marine > Oceanic > Photic zone | place: Costa Rica: the Eastern... | reverse complement strand
ATATAAAATCAAATAAAATTACTAGTAATCTAAATAGTGATAAAGTTAAATTAAAAGAAAAACAAGATAAAAAACAAGATAAAAAACAAGATAAAAAACAAGATAAAAAACAAGATAAAAAACAAGATAAAAAATTAGATAAAAAAACAATTAAAATAGATGATGATTTTTTAAATTTAGAAAATTTAGATGAAAATTTAGGAAATCAAAATAAAAATGAAAAAAAAATAAAAACCCAAGATTTGTCTAAAAATGTTTTAGTAAATAATGTAGATTTACTTTTTTCTACTAATAAAAATCGTGAATATATAATAAAAAATAAAGCTGTTCAACAATATTCGCATGATACTATATTAAAAGAAACACATTTAAAATCAGATTTATTAAAATATAAACAACTAATTGAAAGTTATAATAATAATTTATTAACTTATGCAATAGATAATTGTGATGATTTAGAAAAATATTATAAATGTAATTGTAATGATAATAATGGAGATCAAAATAAATTTAGAGGAGAATATTTAATTTATGTAAAAGATTTAATAGAATACATTAAAATGAGTGAAATAAAAGCAATAATAAAAGATGAATTAAATACATTTACAAATGATAATTTGATAAATAATGACTTTATAGATATAAATCATTATGATATATCTAATTTGGGTAATTATAATTCACGTCAAATAAAAAATTTTAATAATTTCTATATAAAAACTACAAATAAAAAAATGACTAATAATTTTATACCAAAAAAACGATCAATATAATATTTTTATAATATATACTATAAAAAATGAAATCAAGTAAAACATTTAAAAAACTTAAATGTTCTCCAAACAGAAAAAAAACTTTATCAGCAAAAAATAAGGCTTTTACTTGTTTTACTGATGAAAATCTTTTGTTATTTAAAACAGTTTGGAATCAAAATAGCATTAATAAAATTAAAACAAATGATACTAAAGAAATATGGAAATTTTTTAAAGAAACTTTAAAAAAAAAATGTTATAATGAATTATGTTGGTTAAATAGTAAAAATATAAATTCTATACAAAATAAAGAATTATTTGTTAAACAAATATTTAAACCATTTGCACCAGATTCATGGAAAACCAAACCATATGAATGGTTATCAAGTATTGATATAACAAAATTGTTAAGACAATACCAAGATAGATATAAAAATTTTAAATTTATAGGTCCATCTCCTATAGATTTTGATACAAAAAAACTGTTTTCAACATGTGTTTGGGAAGAATTATGTAATTTTAATTTAAAAAGTCATTTAAATAATAATAAAACAAAAATTGGTATAATTTTTAATACAGATCCACATTATAAAAGTGGAACACACTGGATATCTTTATTTATAGATTTAACAAAACGATTTATTTATTATTTTGATAGTAATGGTGATAAAGTTCCAAAACAAATAAATCGGTTTATTGAACGTGTAAAGAGACAAGGTCATGAATTAAATATTGATTTTACAGTAAGTAATAATGTAGGATTTGTTCATCAATTTAATGATGGTCAATGTGGTATGTATTCTATTTATTTTATTGTAGAGTTACTAAAAGAAACAAAAAATTATAATTTTTTTAATACAAAAAGAATAAAAGATAGTGAAATGAAAAATTTGAGAAGAAAATATTATAATTATAATTAATTTAATATTAAAAATATATATTTAAAAAATATATATTTTTATGAATTTATTATCAAATGATAATAACAAAGAAATTTTATGGAATGCGTTATATAGTAATCAGATATTTAATAATATACCTAATAATATGTTAAATGATGTAAAAACAATTTTTGAAAATAATATAAATAAAATAGAATCTAATTTATCAATAAAACAAATTGATCAACAAAAATTATTAGAATTAAATAAAATAATATTAAAAAATATTTCAAATGATATTTCACTTTTTAAAAAATCTATTGTACCTCAAAATAATGAAATGACAAAAACTTCATATATTAATGAAAGACAACAAGAATTTGATAATAAATTTCAAGAAACAAAAAATGAATTTGATAATTTGATTAATCAATCAAAACCAGAAGAAATTAATTTTAAAGAAGATTTAGATAGTCCACTAGAAACAAATGAAATGAATAATATATTAGAAAAATTACAGCAACAAAGAAATAATGTAGTTTTTAATATAGATAATAGTAATAATACGTCTATCAATAAAAGTGAATCTTATGATTTATCATTAAATATTATAGATTTATCTAATCAACCAAATTTATCAAAAAAAGAAGTAAATAATAAAAAACCAGAAAAGAAAAAAATTAGTAATTTAGATGATCTTTTAAAAAATAATATTGAAAATAATTTAAAAACAACTCCAATAAATACGAAAAATGATAATCAAATAATATTAGATCGATTAAATAAATTAGAAGATTTGATGTCTGTAATAATAGAAAAATTAAATAAAATAGATTCTAAATTCTAGATTCTAAATTCTAAATTCTAGATTCTAGATTTTAAATTAAATTTTTTTCACTTTAAATGTTTTGTCTGGTTGTTCTTCAATTTTACCAACTAATAATAATTCTTGTTTTAAATAACTATCATAATCATAAAGCATTTTTGTTGTTTGATCATATGCGTATGTTACACCTTTTATTTTTAATTCAACTAATTGTAATATTTCTTTCTTTTTATTAAGCTCCATTGCGGCATCTTTATCTTGTAAATTTATATCAGGAAGATAAGTTAAATTATTAGCTGAAGGATTTCCTATAACAAAACATTTTACATTATCTTTACTTCCAGCTCTGGTATGAATACTGCAATCAATAGCCGATTCTTTAACATTTTTAAGAATTTCATGATTAATTTCTTCTTTAATTAAAGAAATTTCATAAAGTAATTGATCACTTGTTACTATTTTACCTTTTTCACGTTTACTTACATCTTTTAATCGTAATTCAATAGAAGAATCACTTTTTAATTGTTCATCACTTAATTTCATTAAATATAAAAATACTTTGACATCTTGTTTTTCGATTGGTAAATCACTATGACTACAAATTCTACGAGCTCTACCAATAACTTGTTCTATTCTTACAGGATGCCAATATGGTTCAGTTATATGAACAAATCGTACATTTTTTAAACTAATACCTTCAGCTCCAGATGAAGTAATCATTAAAACTTTAATAATTTCTCCATTAAAATTATTTAAATTTCTGGCTGATATTTGTTGTGTAATTGTTGATGGTACTAATTTCCAATTGCTATTTAATACATTTTTAATGATCTCTCGCTCTTCGGGTGTTTCTGAACCAGTATATGATGCAAACATAGGTTTTCCTATGTCTTTTTCATCTACATTTAAAACATATTCTCCTTTGCTATTTTTTTTGATTTTAAATTCTGCAAAATTATTTTCTTTTAAAACTAATTTAAAAATACCAATACCTTCAAGGGTTTTAAATTGTGAATAAAGTAAATGTATACCTTCATGATCACTGTCTACAATATTTTCTAATATATTTAAATATTTTGGACTATAAGTTAATAATGCTTGTTTTGATAAATATTTACTAGAATTAATTTCTAATAAATTCACAGCTTCTTCTAGTCTTTTTTGATATGAAGAATCTCCAGTTATGCCTTGTTGTTTTAAATTAGTAATGTCATCTGCTTCATATTTGCCATCAATGTTTTCTACTTTTTCTTCGGGTTTAACTACTTCAATTATATCTTCTGTTAATTTATCTGCATTTTCAATTTCATTTAAATTAGATTCAATAGTTTGATTATTATTGGGCATGGGTCTTTTAATATCTGGTTTAGGGAAAACAAAATTACAAAATGCTCTAGAAAAAATACGATATGTAGAAACAGTATCACTGTATACATCATCTGACTCTGCACCTGCTTTTGGTTTTTTTGCTTGTTTTTTTTTATTTTTATCTTCAAGTTTTCGTTCTTGTGCTCTAGCTTCTTCATAAATGCCAAATTGAAAATCGCTCATTGGTATTTCAATAACTTTAAAATCATCTTGATTTAATTTATTAAAACGTGGCATAAGTTGTTCTTGTGCGCTTCTAAAATAAGATGTTAAACCTAAAATTCTCATTCTAAACATATTTTGATTTTTTATAGTATTGTCGGGATTTATAAAGAGATTTTTAAAGGTTTCAAATTTATCGGGTAATAATTTATAACTTTCAATTGTAATTTTAGAATTTACTATTCCAATATTATTTTTTTTAAGACAATTTTCAAGATTAGCCTTAAATTGTTGACGTGTTAAAGATGCAGTTGTATATTCAACTTTATTTTTTTCTTTACTGATATATCCAAAAGGATTTTTTGTTATTTTTAATGTATAACTGGTGGCATTATATTCTAAAGTGTCAATTGATTCATCTAAATTTTCTCGTTTAAAATATTGATTCAGTAATTCGGTTGTTAATTTTTTTTTATCTGGTATTAATTTACATGAAAAAGTATGAATTGAACCTCTTAAAATATTAAATAATATAGCTATTTCATTTGGATAATTAATAATAGGAGTACCTGTTAATAAAACAATTTTACAATTTTCTGCTTCCATTAAATAATTGTATAATTTCATAGACATAGATGATTTTCTATTTAATTTATTTACAATTCTACTGATAAAATTATGTGCTTCATCAATTATAAGTACTTTATTAGAAAATGGATTAATTGTGTTGTTTAAAGATAAAGATGTAAGATGTGAGCTTCTTAAGCCATTGTAATTTATAAATTCATATTTAAATGATATCATTTTATTTATTTGTTCATTTATTTTTGTTTGATCTTCAAATCCTAATGTTTCATAATTAGGTTGTTTAGTTACATTTATAAACCATGCCCCATCATTTTTTTTAATATATTCTTGTGGTAATTTTAAAACTGAACTTAAATATTCTAAATTTTCCGGTTTAGATTTTAAGCTAATAAATTCCCAAAACTGATTTTTTTTATATAAATAGTCTCCACATTTTTTTAATTCTTCTATATAATTATCTCTCAATGATGCGGGTGTTAAAACCATTATTTTTCTATCATTTTTTATACCTTCAGCAATTGCTATAGAAGAACAAGTTTTTCCAGAACCTAAACCATGATATAAAAGAAGACCACGATATGGAGTATAAATATTAATGTAGTCTCTAACAATTTTTTGATGTATCAAGAGAGAAAAATCATTTGCGCCAGATTGATTACAATCAATTGATATTTTTCCGGATTTAATGTCTTGTTCTTGTTTTAGTAATTCTTGTTTGTATGGTTCAAATAGGGAATTAATAAAACTAATAAATATTTCGCGATTATTTAGATAATAATTAGGTGCTTTAATTAAGACATTTGGTTGTTGTTTAGGTATTCTATTAATATATAAGGTTCTACCAAATCTTAAATCTTTAGGTAAAATAATAGTTTCATTAATTGTTTCAATTTTAGATTTAGGTGGTTTAGGTGTTAATCGTTCTTTAGAAGGTAAATCTATTTTAGATTCGGCTAATTCTTTTTCTTGAGGTTGTTGTATTATTAATTTTTTGTTTGTTTTAACAATATTTGTTATAGTTTCTAGAGATTCAACTTTAATTGTTGTATTTATTTCAGGTTCAGATTTTTTAGAATCAAATTTAAATATAGATTCTTGTTTATCAAGAGGTTTAGAATCTGTTAAAGGTTTTTTTTGAGATTTATCAGTTTGTTGAATATCTAATTTATCTTGTAATTTATGAAAAAAACTTTTACGATCTATTAATTTATCTTTAGTTTTATCTATTATATTAGGCATTTTTGCTTCTTGTGGTAATTTTATAATAATATTGAAATCGGGTTTATTTTTAGCAATTGGTTTAACTTTTAAGTCATCAATAGTTTGATTTAACATTATATATAATTTAATACAATATAATTATATATATTCCTAAATTAAATTAGATTTGTTTAATTATATAATTCAATTAATTTAATAGCATTTTCGCAAGCTAATTGTTCTGCTTTTTTTTTTATTTTATGTTCAGCTTTAGTTAGAAATATTAATTGTTTATTATTGCTTTCTAGTAATTTATGAATAGATTGAAATGTTTTAAGTGAGTCAAAATCTATGGATTTTTTAATATCAGTATTATGAATATTTTGTCCAAAACAAATGTAAACACCCATTTCATAATTTTTATCTGTTTCACTTTCTAAATCTGGAACTTTTAATTCTACATATTCTGGAGTAATCTTAAATTCCTTTTGAATAATAACTTGCAGTTTATTTTTATAATTATCATCATTTTTAATTAAATTTGTCCAATCAACATGTTCCTCAAATACATGTTCTACAAAAATTTGTGCCATTTGAAATCCCGGTCCACAATTAAATATATTTTTAAACCATCCATATTCATCATTTATGTCAATTCTATTGTAATCTAAAAATATAGCACCTATAAATGCTTCAAAAAGACATCCTAGTTTTTTTAAATTGTTACGAATATTTTTATCTTCAGCATGTTTTGAAATAATATAATATTCTTGAAGACCCATTTCAAGTGCTAATTTACCAATATGTTCATTTTTAACAAGAGCAATTTTTTTTTCTGTCATAAATCCTTCATCTGCTTTTGGAAATCTTTTATATAGATAATATTTAGTAATTAATTCTAATACACCATCTCCAATAAATTCTAGTCTTTCATTAGATTTTGTTTTTAAAGGTAAACAGTTATCAGGTTTTTCAGCTATAATAATATTAGCTAATTCATTTTCCAACTTGGGTCTTTTAGTATAAGATCTGTGTATAAATGCTCTTTTATATAATTCATGATTGAAAGGTTTAGCAAAAATTCCATATTTATTTAAAATAGATTGAACATTATTAACTAAAATTTCTTTATTATTTACATTATAAGGATTAAAAATGAGTTCTTCTTCTTGATTAATAATATCACTATTATCTTTGATGTTATTGATATTATTTTCATCATTAGATTCATCATCGCTATAAATATCTTTTAAACATTTATTTTCCATAATTATTTAATATCTATTGTTTGGTTATTTTTTTAAACAATTTTAATAAATAATTTTTAAAAAAAATATATTATAATATTATAAAATAATGCCGCGTGTTTATTTAATTGGTTCAAGCAATAGACAAACAAATCAAACCTGTGTTTTTGGTTCAATGGCCGGTTTAGCGCCCACAGCAACAGTAAGACCAAATGTTACTGGTATTCATGGATATAAATCTGCTAGAGCTGCTGCAAATAGTTTTTATTGGTTATCTCCTCATACTTATTTAAATCAAAAAGAATTTGATGCGGGATGTGGTTTAGGTAAAAAAGGCTCTACCGCGTGTAAAGACGGTAAAACATGTATTGAATTTATTGGTTATACTAAAAATAATGTTCAGTACTATCCTGGTAAAAAATTATTACATTAAATTATTTCTCTCTGATTTTATAAATATTTTTTAATTTTTAGTTTTTAATTTTTATTTTTAATAATTATTTGAAATTTAAATTAAATAATTATTATTATTATTATTATTATTGTTATTGTTATTTAGAGTATGAAACTTCTTATAGATAACCGTGAACCACAACAAATTATTAAATATATAAATGCTTTAAATGAGATGGCTAAAGTAAAAATAGTGATTGAAATAACACGACTAGATATAGGTGATTATATTTTATTTGATGAAGAAAAAAATAAAAATTTAATAATAATTGAGAGAAAGTCTCTCCAAGATTTAGAATCTTCTATAAAAGATGGAAGATATAATGAACAATCATTTCGTTTAAATCAATCAATTACTCCTAATCATAATATTATTTATCTTATAGAAGGTAACATAATAAATCATAGAAATCAAAATTTTAAATCAACATTATATAGTTCATTATTTTCTCTCAATTATTATAAAGGTTTTTCTGTTTTTAATTCAGTTAATTTAGTTGAAACAGGAGAGATAATTTATAATTTTGCTAATAAAATGTTGAGAGAAAAAAACAAACCGGGATTTTATACTGAAAGATGGGTGGCTAATACCGTAAATAATGAAACTGATAACACAATAGAAATGGAAAAAAAAGATGGAAAAGATTCTCAAATAGAAGATGATAATATGCAAGAAAACATGAGAGAAAATGAGAAAAATTATCTTGAAACATTAAAAGTGACTAAGAAGTCAAATGTTACATGTGATAATATTATGGAATTAATGTTGATCCAAATTCCAGGAATTAAAACACAAACAAGTAATGCAATATGTAAAAAATTTAAAACATTGAGTGAATTATTAGATGGTTTGAGAGAAAATGAAAATTGTTTAGATATGATTAAAATGGCTAGTGGTAGATCAATAAGTAAAACTAGTCGAGAATCTATAAAAAAATTTTTGATACAATAAACTAATTTTAAAAATTATTACTTAAATCTTTATTATACTCATCATACCAGAATTTATTATAATCGTCAATATTTTCACCTGGAAATTTATGTGGATCTTCTAAAGATAATACTTTCATCTGTTTTAAATCCATAAAATAACATATCTTGACTTCTTGTTAATTTATCTGGATTTGGTTCGTCAACAGCTTCGTTTAATTCGGTTCTACCACTTGAACTTGTAGCAAAATGATATATTATCTGTAATTTATCTCCTGCTTCTATTGTAACTGGCGCTGCGGTTCTCATTATACAACCTGTATATGGATCACTACTAGTTGTTTCTCTGTAAACAAAATAGGTGTTGTTAACTTGTGTTAATATTTTTTCACCATTTTGCGCTCTTGATAGTTGTTCCACATTGTCTGTTTGCAGTGGTGGTTGTGTTTCTTGGTCAAATCCCTTTATAGTAATTCCGCCATTAGCACCCGTATTACTACTTGGTGTACCTGTTGACCAATAAAACTTTCCATCATTACCTGTATAATCATCAGAATTAGGATCTGTCCTTATTAAATCGGGTCCAATAGGAGCAACTATTTGTGAACTCCTTGGATCTACATCAATTAAATTCACTGGATATCCAAGTGTAGATTGTGCAAAAAGATGATGTTCGGCTTTACCATTATCTGTAAACCATTCTAAACTATCTGGGATTTGAATACTACGACTCACATAACTATTGTAAATCTGACTAAAATTCCATAAATATTTATATTGTTGTTCACCTGAAAGCAAACCAATTGCTGCTATACACATATCATTTTGAAATGTGCTTCTTGTTACATGTGACTTAAATCCAATATAAATATGTTGTTTTTCTTTTGTTTTAGTAATTGAATGTGAATATAAAACATTGTAAGGACTCCTGGGTTTAACATTTTCACTTTCTACTTTTCCGTTAAAATGAACAAACACAGCAAATGGATCTGGACCCTCAGAATAAGAATAGCTAAATAAGGACGAAACTGGATTTTCAAATCTGTTACCAGTATCAGATTCAAATATTGTTCCACTGCCAATACTTATTGAAATATCCCCAAAAGATGAAGCAATCACTGTTATTTGCTTTTGTTTTCCATTAATAGTATTTAGTTCTGATGCCTCGCAATTTACTAGTTGTATATCATTTGCAAGTAAACCATCGAAATTATGCTGACATGTTATAATCAGAGATATACTTTGTTTAGTTGTAGATCCTCCATTGGTGACATCGTCTGATGAAATTGTTAATTTTGGAAAATTTAATTGTAATCTTAAAGAATTCGGCGCAAGATTACTTCTTCTGTTCCATATTTTTCCTTCAGCAAAAAATTTATTGTCTTTAACATATACGTTTAATTGACGAGCGAATGTACCTACAGGTGTTATATCCGCTCTAAATGCATTTGCACCTGCTGTTATTAAATTAGATACTGTAGCTTGATTAGTCTCATTTCCAATGGTACTTATAACGGTAATATCATTTGTAGTAAAAGAATTATTTGAAGATATTACACTAGAACTGTTGTTTGTTAATAAATTTAATTTTATTACGGCTGCGTTTGTATTAGTACTTGTTATTGTTGTCGCAAAACCAGCTAGGTTTGTTATTTGTATTGTTGTATCATGTGTTTTTGTTCTTCCAGAAAAATCATCCTTAATAGATAAAGGTAAATTTGTTCCTGAAATAGTACTACCTGAAATAGTATTAAATAATGGTTCATTTGATAAATTAACAACCTGTAATAAAATATCCCAACCTTCACTTGGATAACTATTAAAGTTAAAATTAGTACTGGGTTCTACATTATTAGTATATGAAAATTGCACATATCTACCACGTGTTATATATGTTTCTCCATTTAATCCAGCAATATATGAACTATATGGTAATACATGTCCGTCTCGATCCCAATCCGTTCCTGTCGGCGATTGTTTTCCAAATGAAGGGTCTATCATCCATGGTACACTAATGCGACTGAGTGAGTCACTATCATTACCATCCCTTATAGATAATTGTCCAGGTTGAACCAGATCATTTGACGCTGGAAATTGAAAGCTATTAAATGTTAAATTAAATCGTAAATTATCATTTCCTGCATCAAATGTTATTATTCCATCTGAATTTTCATCTACATTACCACTTGGACCACCATTATCATAAAATCTAAATCCACTTTCTGCATAATAAGTTTGTCCTTTAGTTGTTGAATCAAGGTTTATACTTTGTCCATCTCTAATAATATTAGATGAACTAACTGTATTACTAGTAAAAGTTTTAGGAATTAGTCCAGAATCTGAATTTACTTTTACTATTTTAAAATATGCACGATCGTCGCCAAAATTTACACTGCCGTCTTTTGCATAGAAAATAACAATATATTCAGCACTAGAAGTTATACTACCGGTGTCTTCATCTATTGAAGCACTGGTACTATTTTGTAATATTTTAGTATATGGGGCAGGTCTTAAAAAACTGTCACTGTCATCTCCTGTCTCGGGCTTATATTCATACATATAAAGAGTATCATAGTTTCCTTCAGAACTTCTTCTCCAAGAAATAATTAACTTTTCTTCACTAGAATTATGTAATAGCATAAAACTAAATGAATTAGGAAAACCTTTATTTCCTGACATATAATCGTAGGATGAATCTGATGAAGAAATCCATGCATTGGATGGATTATTTAAATCCTCTGAATCATCATTGTTACTCCCATTACCATCCATGTCTGTTGGCGTTGGCCAAACGTTAAGATTTTGGGGTAATCCAGAACTATAACCGTCCGCAGTTCCTACATTTGTAATAATGTAATCAGAATAATTGATACTAGTTCCACTTGTTCCATCCATATAATTAAATTTTCGATCTTCTGTAGCAATTAATGCCCCTACTAATTCAGATTCCACAACTTCTCTACTTCTAAAACTGTTTAAGCTAATTGGATCACTTCCATTATGATTAGTACCTCCAGGTGCAGAAGCATCATTTAAAACATTATAAATATGAGAAAATTTAATATTGTTATTAGGTATGCGTTTTGGATCTGTCATTATTAAAATAATATAATATTATATTATTTAATAACTAATATAAAACTAAATAATTTTATATAAAATTGAGATTTATAAATTAAATAAAATTATTTAAATAAACAAATTATTTAAATAATTAATACAATATTTAATAACTGCGTTATGAGTTATAAATTAGTAATAGTAGAATCTCCTGCAAAATGTCAAAAAATAGAGAAATTTTTAGGAGCTGGATATAAAGTTATAGGGAGTTTTGGACATATAACTCATTTATCTAATTTAGATCAAATAGATTTTAATAATAATTTTTTAGCAAATTTTAAAGTAATAGAGTCAAAACAACAACAAATCAATAAGTTAAAAAAAGCAATTCAAGGTGCAAATGAAACGATATTAGCAACAGATGATGATAGAGAAGGAGAAGCAATTGCTTGGCATATAACACAAGTATTTAATTTAGATGTAACAACAACAAAGAGAATAATTTTTCATGAGATAACAGAAAAAGCTATAAAAAATGCAATAGAAAATCCTACAACAGTAAATTTAAATTTAGTTTATGCACAACAAGCTAGACAAATTTTAGATTTAATTGTTGGATTTAAATTAAGTCCTTTATTATGGAAACATATTGTTGCAAATACAAAAAATTCATTATCAGCAGGAAGGTGTCAAACTCCAGCATTAAGATTAGTTTATGAAAATTACCAAGAAATAAAAAATAGTCCAGGAAAATTAACTTTCAATACAGTAGGTTATTTTACTTCAAAAAATATACAATTTACATTAAATCAAAATTTTGATTCACATTCTCAAATAAAAGATTTTTTAGAAAAATCAAAAGATTTTAAACATATTTTATCACGAGAACAAGAACGAGAAACAAAAAAAAATCCCCCACAACCTTTCACAACTTCTTCTTTACAACAATCAGCAAATAATATTATGCATATATCACCTAAAGAAACAATGGCATTAGCACAAAAATTATATGAAGGCGGTTATATAACATATATGAGAACAGATAGTAAAGTTTACAGTGAAGAATTTATCAATAAAACTCGAGACTATATTATTAAAAATTATAATGAATCTTATATAAGTTTAGATATTGATAGTTTATATCAGAGAGCAGACGATAAATCAAATGATCAAAATCAAGAAGATGAAAAATCAGATTCTAAAGCTAAAACAAAAGCTAAATCAAAAGCTAAACCCAAAAAAACAAAATCTAAAAATGAAAATGATAACAATGCACAAGAAGCTCATGAAGCAATTAGACCTACAAATATCATTGTAGATAAATTACCTGAAGATGAAGATATATTTACAGCTAAACATAGACGACTGTACAGATTGATTTGGACAAATACATTAGAAAGTTTAATGTCACCGGCAATTTATAAGCAATTTGTGGTAAAAATAACAGCACCAAGTATTGCAGAAAAATCAAAAGAAACCAATTTTTATAAATTAATAACAGAGCAAAATGTATTTGCAGGATGGAAGATAGTAAATGGTGTTGAAGAAGATAAATACTTCAATTTCTTAAAAACAATAAAAGAAGGTGAAATAAGAGCAAATAAAATTGTAAGTAAACAAACATTAAAAGATTTAAAACAGCATTATACAGAAGCAAAGTTAGTGCAATTATTAGAGCAAAGAGGTATAGGTAGACCATCAACATTTTCAGCATTAATTGAAAAAATCCAAGAAAGAAATTATGTAGAAAAAACAAACTGTGAAGGTAAAAAATTAGAAGTTATTGATTATTGTTTAGAAGATGGTGAAATAAAACAAGAAAAAACAGAAAAATTATTTGGAAATGAAAAAAATAAGTTGGTTATTACACAAACTGGTATTTTTGTAATTGAGTTTTTGATTAAATATTTTGATCCATT
>Ga0163109_10002812_pt1 | contig 13391 bp, 13 predicted proteins | sample CRUFie1St13metaG_FD_108704 | JGI IMG/M metagenome (GOLD analysis project Ga0163109, IMG submission 108704) | Marine microbial communities from the Costa Rica Dome - CRUD Field 142mm St13 metaG | ecosystem: Environmental > Aquatic > Marine > Oceanic > Photic zone | place: Costa Rica: the Eastern... | reverse complement strand
TGGGGCACCGGAGTTTCATTAATCGGCCAAACGGGTTCGCCGCTTATACGGTCAAAGACATATACGAAGCCTTGTTTCGAAACCTGTGCCACTGCTTTGATGTTTTTTCCATCAACCACGATATTCATGAGTGTCGGTGCCGCCGGCAGATCATAATCCCACAATCCGTGATGCACCATTTGGAAGTGCCAAACCCGCTTACCGGTGCGCGCATCTAAGCAGATCAAGCTCTCGGCAAATAGGTTGTCGCCAAGTCGGTGCCCACCGTACCAATCATTCGTAGGCGTGCCGGTGGGCAAATAGACATAGCCTAATTCCGCATCGGCGCTTATGCCGGTCCATACATTGGCATTACCGGTATACCGCCAAGAATCGTTCTCCCAGGTGCTGCTGCCGTAGGCTTGGCCTTGGGGGATGGTTTCAAAAATCCATGTCTGCTCGCCCGTCAGCAGATCAAAGGCGCGCACATGCCCCGGCGGCATTTCCTTATTTTTTGGGCCGTCCATTATCGAAGAACCCACGATTACCACACCGGCAACTACCGTAGGCGCAGAAATTACCGAATACATTTGCCGGTCTACCGGCCGGCCTAATCCCAAGGTCAGATCCACACGGCCAGCGTCGCCAAAGTCTCGAATAGGTTGGCCGGTTGCCGCATCCAGCGCCCACAGGTAGGCATTGTTGGTAGGCATGAAGATGCGTGACCGGCCCCTGCTATCCGACCAGTAGGCAACGCCGCGATGGTTGAATCCAAGGTTGGTCGGGCGACCATCGGCGTAAGTGCGGGTATCGAATACCCAGATAGTTTCTCCCGTTGCCGCGTTGATGGCGGCGACGTGCCCCAGTGAGGTACTGGTGTAGAGGACATTGCCGACTTTTAGCGGCGTTGATTTAAATCCCCAGGGGGTCTTTTTCGGATCGGCTTTTACCAGCGCATTGTCCGGAGATTGCCATTGCCAGGCGATCTCTAGTTTGGCGACGTTGTCGGCGTTTATTTGATCCAGATCAGCGTATTTAGAAGAGCCAAGGTCGTTGCCATAGGCTGGCCAATCGGTAGCGGCCCCATGCAGATAGGATGCCGCCATCGACAGAATTAATACCAGGGTGATGCGATGGGTCGGCATGACTTGGGTCCTCGGAACGCTGAGTACTAGTTTATGTGGGTGTCGGCAGTGACTCCCAATTCGACTACGGTAAGTTGTCCGCCCGTGTTTTCCAACGTAGTTACGGAGCAGTTGTCAGGGGCAAAAATTCGCATTCTATCGTCGTTGGTTGCGGCGCCGACGGCGGCATTAATGGCAACAAAGTGGCTGAAGATGATGCAGTTTTCGGTCTGGTCTAATAAATGGTCAACTAGCGCCTGGCGCCATGCTTGGGCATCTGCGGCCAGTGCTGACCATCCGCCTTGCATGGCCTGCTGTAGCCATTGAGCGCGCTCCTGCAAATCCTCTGTGGGTGACGGTATCTCAGCAACTCTGGGTTCAATGCCGACCTTACAATTCCACTGCTGCGCCAGTGGTTCGGAGGTCTCGAACGCCCGTGCTAGCGGGCTTGAAAATAATACGGGCCTATCCTCGCCATGTTGTTCGTGCAACATGGCGGCAACAGCCTGAGCTTGGCGCCGGCCCAAGTCGTCCAATCCTGGATCTTTGTGACTGCCAAACCCAGCAGCGGCTTTACCGTGTCGTACCAGATGAATTTGCGTCATATTTACCGTTCCTGTTATTCGTCACCAACCCTCGTGATTTAGCATCCGGTTGCCTACAATAAAGCTTTGCAACAATGTCTAGGAATTAGCGTGTCTGATCAAGCAGTAGCAGGAATAACCCCATCATTCACTCCGGATACCACCGTAAGTGTGCGCGAAGCCTTTGGAATTGATCAAGAACTATCGGTGCCAGCTTTCAGCGAAAGAACAGATTATGTTCCGGCGATAGATCCTGATTATCGATTCGACCGCGATACTACTTTGGCCATTCTTGCAGGCTTCGCACATAACCGTCGGGTCATGGTTCAGGGCTATCATGGTACGGGTAAGTCTACGCATATCGAGCAAGTGGCCGCGCGTCTCAACTGGCCGTGTATACGAGTCAACTTAGACAGTCATATCAGCCGGATTGATCTTATTGGTAAAGATGCAATCGTGCTGCAAGACGGCAAACAGATTACTGAATTTCGTGAAGGCATTTTGCCCTGGGCGCTGCAGCATCCAGTAGCCCTGGTCTTTGATGAATACGATGCTGGGCGGCCAGACGTGATGTTCGTGATCCAGCGTATCCTCGAGGTTGAGGGTAAGCTCACCTTGCTCGACCAAAACAAGGTGATTGATCCAAATCCGTTTTTTAGACTCTTCGCTACGACGAATACGGTGGGTTTGGGTGATACCACCGGCCTCTATCACGGCACCCAGCAGATTAATCAGGGTCAAATGGACCGTTGGAGTATCGTATCAACTCTGAACTATCTCGAGCACGAGGCAGAAGTTGAGATCATAAGGGGTAAGGTTGCAGCTTTTGCCAAGGGTGCGAAGGGCGAGCGCTTGATTGGTAATATGGTGAGCGTCGCAGATCTTACTCGTAAGGGCTTCGTCAATGGCGACGTATCCACTGTGATGTCACCGAGAACAGTGCTCACTTGGGCACAAAACAGCGAAATCTTTGGTGACGTGGGTTTTGCATTTAGGGTGACGTTCCTGAATAAGTGCGATGAACTGGAGCGGCCGATCGTTGCTGAATATTATCAACGCTGCTTGGGCGAAGACCTGGGCGATGCCACAGCTGGCATTACGCTGAAATCGGCCTAAGCCTAAATGAACGACGTCGACAATCCGCTTGAACCCTTCAAGCGGGCGACTACAGCCGCCATCCGGGCGATTGCTGAGAACGATGAACTGGACGTAAATTTTGGTCCCGGTGCGCCTACCGCTCAGGGCGATCGGATACGTCTGCCATTGCCATCGCAAGGCGCCAGTGCGGCCGAGATTGATGCCGTGCGTGGCATTGGTGACGAGTACGCCCTGCGTTATCGCCACCACAACGCCCAGTTGCATGCACGTTTCAGCCCACAGGGTGGCCCTGCTCAAGAGATGTTCGAATGGATTGAATCCGCTCGTATCGCATCCTTGGGCGCCCAGCGTATGGAGGGGGTCGCTGGGAATTTGGATGCGCACCTAGAAGCCCAGTGTCGGCAGGCAGCCTTTGATGCAGTAACCGCCGAGGCGGACGCCCCCTTGTCTGTAGCGGTTGGATTAATTGTGCGTCAGCAACTGACGGGGCGCGAGCTACCGCCGAGTGCTGAGAACGTTGTGCAGTATTGGCGCGAGCATGTTTTGGAAAGCGCTGGCGAGCACATCGAAGCGTTGCGTGCGCATGTGGGTGATCAGGCGCAATTTGCCAATCTGTGCCGCAATATTATTGCTGATCTCGGACTGCCGGTTGATCTTGATGATCCGATGGATGGCGAGACTAATCCAGATGACATTGAAACCATGGACGAGTCCCAAGACTCGGAAGCGGAATTTAGTCCTGAAGATGTGATGCTCGATGATGAATCGGGCGGCGAGGAAAGCACTGATGGCGAAGCCACCACGGTAGAAATGGATGCCCATGCAGACATGGACGATGCCGCAGGCGAAGCGGATCCAGATGAAGCGCCGGTACCCATGCCTGATGATGCTGGGCGCATATCGGTGGACTTTAATTACTCAAGTTTTACTGACAAATACGATGAAATAATCAAGGCTGAAGAGTTGTGTGATGCTGAGGAGCTGACGCGCCTCAGAAGGATGCTCGATCAGCAGCTGCAGAGTTTGCACCATGCCACATCAAAGCTAGCGAACCGCCTGCAGCGTCGCCTAATGGCCAAGCAGAACCGCACCTGGGAATTCGATCTAGAAGAAGGCATGTTAGATGCGGCACGGCTCACTCAGGTGATCATCGATCCAATGAACCCATTGGCGTACAAACAAGAAAAAGAGATGAAGTTTCGCGACACCGTGGTGACGCTACTGATCGACAGTTCCGGATCTATGCGCGGTCGTTCAATTACCATCGCCGCCATGTGTGCTGACATTATGGGGCGTACTCTCGAGCGCTGCTCGGTGCGGGTAGAAATTCTTGGGTTTACTACCCGGGCGTGGCGTGGCGGTCAATCTCGAGAAGATTGGATCAATGCCAATAAACCGTCCAACCCCGGGCGACTGAATGATGTCAGGCATATTGTTTATAAATCTGCAGACGATCCGTGGTCGAGAGCGCGACGTAATCTAGGTCTGATGATGCGCGAGGAATTACTGAAAGAGAATATCGACGGCGAAGCGCTGATTTGGGCGCATAACCGTATCGTTACCCGTAACGAACAGCGTAAGGTGATGATGGTGATTTCCGATGGCTTACCGGTGGACAACTCGACGTTGTTGGTAAACCCAAGCAACTTTTTGGAACAACACCTCAAGTATGCGATCGACATGATCGAAAATCATTCGCCGGTGGAGTTGGTCGCAATTGGTATTGGCCATGATGTCACTCACCACTACAAGCGTGCTGTGACCATTACAGATGCCGAGCAATTAGGTGGAGCAATGACGGAACAACTGGCTGAGCTGTTCGACATCAAAGACTAAGGCGCGCCGGGTGGTAGGGTTAGAGCCAAGGCCCTAACCCCAAATTAGGCATTAGCCCACGACTTCCATGCGTATGATTTCTGGAGCGCCACCCATCAAGCCTTTAAAACCGGCTCCGGCCGCTTTGAAGTGCTCTGACTGTCCGTGTGCGGCCATCGCAGCTTCATCCTCATAAAGTTCCATCACTGTGTAATTACCGTCTGCGTCTTTGCACAGCTTGTACAAATGGCAGCCAGGCTCATTGGCATTTACCTTTGCAGCCAGGTCGAGCATGACTTCCTCGAATGCCGCCTCTGAACCCTCTTTTACGTTTAACTTGGCGATAACTGCCAACATATGCCTCTCCTCATCAGTGAATAGTGATCGAATAAAGATCAGTGATTGCTAAATAAAAGATACGAGCGTGTAAACTCGATCCCAGATTGAGAATAGGGACTCTTATGCACAGACGCAATCTGCTCGAAGCGATAGACAGCTACTCGGCACGTTATCCGCAAGAAGTTGGCGTAGTCGAGCGCTTCAAAGAGTTAGTTAAGAACCATGCGGATTGTTTTGATCGGGACTGCTGGCACGGTCACATTACAGGATCAGCTTGGCTGGTTAGCCCGGATCAGCAGCGGGTGTTGTTAACTCACCATCGCAAACTCAATATGTGGTTGCAGCTGGGCGGGCACAGCGATGGCGACCCGAGCACCGATGAGGTCGCGATGCGCGAAGCCCACGAAGAATCTGGCTTAACAGTACAATTACTTAACCCAGATATCTTTGATTTGGATGTGCATGAGATTCCGGCGCGTAAAAATGACCCAGCGCATTACCATTTTGACGTGCGCTATCAGATCCAAGCGAGCGGCGAAAAGTTCCGTATAAGTGAAGAATCTCTGGATCTGGCTTGGGTAAAAATAGACGAGTTAGAGCGCTATACCGAAGAGGAATCGATACTACGTATGCGGCGAAAGTGGTACGAAAGTAACAATAAAAGTTGAATTTGTTACGCTTTTTCCCCACTTGGGTCAAATAAAACTTAATAAATTACCCATTGTTCCTTAGTCAACGTTCCCGTACCCTTCTCATGGTCGCCCGATTGTTCCTTTTTCTGGCTCACGAATGGTGTGTTAGTTGTTGGACTCGATAGAGAAATCTGCTCCAGACAGCGATGTCGGAGGGTGGATTCGTCAAAGTCTTAGGTTTGATTGGTCGAAGGACTCCAAAGGGAGAAACTCAGCGCTTATCAAACGTAAAAGTAAAGGAGCAAAAAGAGCTGTGAAGAAACTATATGTAGGTAACCTCGCTTGGGCGGTTGCTGACGAAGATCTGCAATCTCTGTTCTCAGAGCACGGCAGTGTGGCATCAGCGTCGGTTATTACTGATCGCGAAACTGGTCGTTCACGAGGATTTGGATTTGTTGAGATGGAAGACGGCGCTGACGCCGCGATCGAAGCTCTTAACGGTCAAGATTTCAAAGGACGGGCACTGCGCGTAAATGAGGCTCAAAGCAAAGAGCGTTCTGGCGGTGGACGTCCCGGTGGCGGTGGTGGCCGACGCTTCTAACTGCTCCCGAGCTATTAATGGTCACTCCCGCCCGTAGCGGGGAAACCTGGGCTGCGAAAGAAACCCCGTTGATGTTTGGCATCAGCGGGTTTTTTTTGCTAAAGGTTTGTTACGCGTTGCAGTTATAAACGCCTAAACCGGATCCGAAGGCTGATGTATGCCCGTGATGCCAATGCAGTGGGCGCACAAAAGCAGCTAATCCGACGAGGAAATAAGCTCAATATCATGCTCGGGCACATGCTTATTTGAACGAGGCGTTTTGCCCAGGAATAGCTCGGAGAAGGCGTTGCGTATATGAGCTTTCCGGCTGTTCGAACACTCGCTTTGTTGGCCCTATCTCTTCGAGACGGCCCTTATACATTACGGCTACTCGATCAGATATCTGACGAATGACCGCCAGGTCGTGCGACACAAATAGCATGGTAATGCCGTACTCCTCTTTGAGGTCGGCGAGCAAAGCGAGTATCTGCGCTTGTATTGTAACGTCGAGAGCGGATACGGGCTCGTCGGCGACAATGAAATCGGGCTTGGTTGCAATGGCTCGTCCTATGGCAATACGTTGTCTCTGACCTCCGGAGAACTCGTGCGGATATTTCTTTGCAAATGCGCGCGCAAGCCCCACACTATCCATTAGGGCTCGCACGGCGGTCTCAAGATCAGAGCGATTGACCAAGTTGTGCAGGAGAAGCGGTTCTGCCAGTGTGTCAAATACTGTCATCCGCGGGTTCAAAGAAGAATAGGGATCTTGAAAGATCATCTGCATACGCCGCCGCAGCGTCTTCAGGTCGGGCGTGCTAATTGTTGATAGATTTATGCCGTCGAAGTGAATCAGCCCTTCTGTAATGTTGACTAGTTTCAATAAAGAACGGCCAAGTGTTGATTTGCCGCTGCCTGACTCGCCTACAAGACCTAAGACTTCACCTTTTTGAATAGCAAAAGAAACGTCGTCGACTGCGCGAACAGGCTGTGTTTTTGCCTCGGTATGAAACCACGTTTTTAGGCCTTCGATAGTCAGAAGTGTCTGTGGCTTTGGCTCATAGTTCCGCGGCGAACCGCTGGGAATGGAAGCTAGAAGCTTCTTTGTGTAATCGTGTTTTGGATGCTCGATTACAGACCGCGCATCTCCGCTTTCGACGGCGTTGCCCTTTTCCATGACTAGGATTTCATCTGCTATCTCGGCAACTACCGCTAAGTCATGACTAATGAACAACACCCCAATTCCTCTTCGGACCTGCAGTGACTTTATTAGCTCTAATATTTGTGCCTGAATAGTGGCATCGAGTGCGGTGGTTGGTTCGTCGGCGATGAGCAGTTGAGGTTCGTTGATCAGCGCCATTGCAATCATCACGCGCTGCCTCATACCGCCAGAGAATTCGAAGGGATACGCTTGCATGGCCTGCTGTGGGTCTGGCAGGCCTACCTCTTCAAGCAGCTCGATTGAGCGGATTTTGGCCTGCTGTTTTGAGAGGTCTGTATGTAGAAGCAGTGGCTCTGCGAGTTGCTCGCCGATGCGCAAGAACGGATTCAGGGAGGTCATGGGATCCTGAAAAACCATGCCGATTTGTGAACCTCTCACACGCCGCAGGTCGCGCTGCGAGAGCGTCAATAGGTCTTGACCCGCAAACCACGCTTCGCCGCCGTCAATGCGCCCAGGCGGTGTTGGGATTAAGCCAAGTAGGGCATAACACAGTACCGATTTTCCGGAGCCGCTCTCGCCGATGATTGCTGTCAGCGCATTTTCTTTAACATCGACGTTTACGGACCTCACGGCTTGCACCGTCCCGTTTCTGGTCACAAAGCTAACACTCAAATCTTTGACTGTGAGTAGGCTCATCCTCTAGTCCTTGGAGCCGCGAACGTCCAATGCGTCACGCAGACCGTCGCCGAGAAAATTCAGAGAGAACAGTGTCAATGTCAGTGCGGCACCAGGGAAAATAAGCAGCCACGGGTACTCTTCCATCGTCTCGGCGCCGTAGCTGATCAGCAGGCCCCAGGAGGTCGCTGGCGGCTGAATCCCCAACCCAAGAAAACTCAAAAAGGCCTCCAGCAACATGACACTTGGAATGGTCAGAGTGGTGTATACGATCATTGGCCCGACGGCGTTGGGGATGATGTGCCGATACAGAATGACTAGAGGTGAAAGTCCGGTCGAGGTAGCCGCTTCCACAAATTCCTTTTGCTTCAGCGACTGCACTTGGGTGCGCATGATTCGGGCCATGGTCAACCATTCCACTGCACCAATGGCGAGAAACAGCAATATTATGTTGCGGCCGAACACCACCATTAGCAGGATAATGAAAATCATGAATGGTAGTGCGTACAGAACATCTACGAAGCGCATCATGGCCGCATCAATACGTCCGCCGCAATATCCTGCAACAGAGCCCCATGACACGCCGATTAGCAAGGCTACCGCAGTGGCGATAAAGCCAACCGCAAGAGAAATTCTGCCGCCGTATAGGATTTGGGTTAACAGATCTCGGCCAAAAATATCGGTGCCAAACCAATGAGCGGCGGACGGGGCTGTTGCGCCCAAATCGAGATTCTGGGCGTCATATTCGTAAGGGGAAATCCAAGGGGCCAAAGATACGGCGAGGATCATAATCGTTAGCGCTGCCGCGCCTATAACTGCGAGATGATTTTTTTGCAGCCTCAACCGAGCATCTCTCCACAAGGAGGAAGCTTCGATTTCATCGTCAGCTACTTCAACTGGCGAATGAGACACTATTTGGCCGCACTAAATTGGGTTCGCAATCTCGGATCCATCCACGCTGCTAGAACATCACTGACGAGATTAAAAATGACGATCAATACTGATAGGAATACAGTAGTCCCTAAAATCATTGTGTAATCTCTATTGAAGGCTGCTTGCACGTAAAAGCGGCCTAGTCCTGGGATTTGAAATATCGTCTCTACCACGAACGAGCCGGCTAACAAACCGGCGAATGCTGGTCCCAGGAACGCGATTACTGGGATTAATCCTCCGCGTAAAGCGTGTTTGAAAACAACGCGTAGATCCGAAGCGCCTTTAGCACGGGCAGTCCTGATATAATCTTGTGACAGAATCTCCAACATGCCCGCTCTACTCAATCTAGCGATGTATGCGGCATAGGCAGACCCAAGGGTGATGGCGGGCAGAATTTTATCACCAGGCAAATCCCCCCAGCCTGAGATTGGCAACCATTCCAGGTAGATACCGAAGACTAGAATCAAAATAGGTCCCAGAAGGAACGAGGGCATACAAATACCGATCATGGCCATACCCATCGGCATGTAATCTTGCCGTGTATTTGGGCGCAATGCGGCGAGCACGCCCGCAAAAACGCCAATGAAGAGCGCAAAGCAAAGTGCATAGAACCCTAATTCCGCAGTGACAGGCAGTCCACTTGCGAGTATCTCGTTAACGCTTCTGCCGGGGTACTTGAAAGAGGGGCCGAGATCACCGTCGGCCAGATCGGCCAAGTATCCTAAATATTGATCGGTTAGTGGCTCGTCGAGTTTGTATTGAGCTTCCAGTGCTTTTTTAACCTCCGGCAGAACCGCTTTCTCACTGTCAAAAGGACCGCCGGGCGCAGCACGCACCAAGAAGAAGGTGACGGTTATCACCGCCAATACCACAGGGATCGCTTGTATAACGCGAAGCAGAATGAACTTGAGCATGCTATTCCGGAATAAGATCTAGGCGTTGTGTTGGATCTAAGCGAACGTACTTTAAGTTTAACGAGTCCATTAGGTTTGGGTAAATGCCAGTTACGCTCGGATGAACTAGGCGTTTGCTGGTATACGTATAAAACGGGATGATCGGCATTTCGCGCATCATCATCGTTTCAGCTTGGTAAAATAGTTTGTAGCGTTCTTCACGAGAAGCTGCCTTTGGCGCCTGATTAAGTATTATGTCGTCAAATTCGGCGTTCGCATATCCTGTGTTATTGTTGCCGCCGTTGGCTAGGAACAAATCAAGAAAGTTGTTGGCGTCGACGTAATCACCAATCCAGCCACGTCGGGCAACCTGGAATTCGCCCTGCGATACCGTGTTCAGATAGACCTTCCATTCTTGGTTGGTGATGGAAACATCGATCCCCAACTCGTCTTTCCACATCTGCTGCACGGCGACTGCGATTTTACGGTGGTCGTCATTGGTGTTGTAAGTGATCTCGAGTCCTGGCCAGTTTTGGCCCTCTGGGTAACCGGCCTCGGCAAGCAGAGCTCTTGCTTGCTCAGGATCGAATGAGAATAGCTTGGGGGGGTTGTAGCCTAGGGTATCAGGTGGTGTGATGCTGTAGGCTGGGATTGCGGTGTCACGAAGTACCGTGCGCGTGAGTTTTTCTCGATCGATGGCATAGGATAGGGCCTTGCGCACTCGCACATCGTCCACCGGTGGTTTTTTTGTGTTGATCAAATAATAGTACGTGCCTAGATACGGCGCTTGTACATATGGGGAGTTCTCGACCGCACGATAGCTGGGGATTTTGCCAAGCGGCACGCCCTGAGTGACGTGGAGCTGCTCAGAACGAAACATTCTTTCCTCGCTGACGACGTTCTCCGTTGGGTAAAAGTAGACTCCCTCAAGTGTGACGCTCGACCTGTCCCAGTAGTGAGGATTTTTTTCGACTTTTATTTGCCTATTAAGCGACCACTCTTTGAGCGTAAAGGCGCCATTGCTAACGATGTTCCCGACCCGGGTCCAAGACGTAAACCGATCATTCATCCCGCCGAACTTAAGCACTGTCTCGGGATGCACAGCAAACGTGCTGTAGTGATCCATGAGCTGCAGAAAATAGGGTGTTGGCGCGTTCAATGTTACCCTCAGTGTGCCCGCATCAAGGCTTTTGATACCGACCTCCGCGAAGTCATCAATTGTCCCCGACGCAAATTTTTCTGCGTTAACCACCGGAAACAGCATATAAGCGTAAAGCGAGCCTGTCTCAGGGTGCAGTGCGCGCTCCCAAGACCAGACATAGTCAGAGGCGGTGATTTGCTCGCCATTGCTCCATTTCGCCCTGGGATTTATAAAGAAAGTGTAGACGGTGCCGTCTGGTGAAATTTCCCAGCGCTCTGCTACTCCCGGTTCGGGCTCCAAGGTGATAGGGTTTTTTACTGTGAGGCCTTCAAAAAGCGCCCTTACGATGTGACTTTCAGGTACACCAGTAACCAAGTGAGGATCGATGCCCTGAGGCTCTGCTCCGTTACCGTAGTGCAGATAGCCTGTTTGGTTGCCAGACACCACGTTTTTCTCGCCGCTGCCGCACGAGGTGAGAGTGAGTGCTAGCAACATGACCAACGTTTTTGAATTAAAAATTCGCATAGATTTTGTGACTACTTTTTTGCTCAATTTGTATGCCGAAGTAGATTGCCTACCACTCGCTCAAGATGCATGAGCGAATTACATTCTTCAACCTGATGCGAGTAGGCGCCGTACTTGCGCATCTCAGAATCCCCTGTATTCCATGCCAGCCGCGCCTCAGGGTTCAGCCAAATCACGCGCTTCGAGCGATCGTATAGCTCCTTGAGCACTTCAGCGTGTGCTTCGCCGAAGTTATTGCGGGCATCACCGAGAATGATGATCGTCGTACGATTATCCACATCGTCTAGGCACAGCTTTTTAAAATCTAGCAGGGCTTGGCCGTAATCTGTCGAGCCGCCGCTGTAGTCGCGCAAAGTTTTGGCGATGGCATCTTCGATTTTGTTGCGGTTAAACAGTTCAGTAACCTCGGCAAGGTCAGAGGAGAAGGCGAAACTGCGAACCTTCGGCATAACTTCGTCGAGGCTATATAAAAACATCAGCATAAAGCGCGCGTAGTTTGCTACCGAGCCGGAGACATCGCAGATCGCAAAGACCTTTGGTCGATCCACTTTTACCGACTTCCAGTGCAGATTAAATATCGCACCGTCATAAGACATATTGTTGCGTAAGGTACGAGAAATATTCAGTTGCCCGCGCTTAAAAACCTTTTTGCGGCGACTGTGCAAGGTGCTGAGTTTTTTCGCCATTTTGTAGACGATTTCTTGGATCAGCCGAAAATTTCGGTGCTCTACATTTGACAGTTTTACCTTGCGCAAAAGCTCTTCGCGCAAACGCTTGCCCGATACGTCAGCATTTAGGAGAAATTGCTGCTCTACGTAGTCGCGTACCTGTTCACGTAAGAAGTCGCGACGCCCTTTAAGTTGCTGTCCGAGGCGCCTCGCGGGCACTGCTGGGGCTTGTCGCAGATCGGCGATTTCCTGGTTTAGATCGGCTAACCCCATCTGGTCCATGATGCGCCGCGCATACAGTCCTTTTTGGGTAAAGATCTGGATTTCGCGAATATTTACCGCTTCTCCAGCTGCTGACATTTGTACGGTCAGTTCTACCCGAGAATTAGCCATAAGCAATTTGCCCAGGGCCGAACTGGGATCCGTCATCTCGCCAGGGCCGAGGTCTTCTTCCTCCTCTTCCTCAAACAAGTTGTTCTTGTTTTTGCTCTTGCTTTTACTCTTTTTGCGCTTGCCACCGGGCTGGGCCTGACGATCACTGCCTGCTCCGCCGCCCTCGCCATCGCCACCGTCCTCGCTGTCTTGATCATCGGCATCGCCAGTATCGCCCAACGCAGCCTCGGCTTCGCCGCGCACATCTTGGAAGGCAAAGAATTGATCAAAGCAGGCGTCGAAGGTGACTTTTTCGTCTGCGCTTTTCGGCAGCACTAACGACAGCGTGCGTTTCAGGTAGTCCCTATCCTCATAACCCACCAACTCAACGGCATTTAGTGCGTCTAGGGTTTCGGCCGTGGACACGCGAATGTCGGCGTTACGCAACGCGCGAATAAAGTTGCTGATCGTGCGGTCTGTGGTTTGTGCGTTCACTGAACCAGAGTCTTATTTGGTGATCTTCGCCGCAAGCGCGTTCACTTCGCCCTGTACGTTGTCGATATCTTCTTGGAATTTAAGAATGACATTCAGCGTATCCTTGACCAATTGTGGCTCGAGGCTCTCGGCATGGAGTAACACCAAGGTCCGAGCCCAGTCAATGGTTTCGGAGATGGCGGGCAGTTTCTTTAAGTCTAAATTGCGCAGTTCGTGGATGAATTCGACCAACTGGCGCTGTAGCTCCGGCGGTACTTCAGGTACACGTGCACCAATGATTTTACTCTCTACCTCGACGTCCGGGAACGGGATATAGAGATGTAGGCATCGGCGTTTAAGTGCATCGGAGATTTCCCGGGTATTATTCGAGGTCAAGAAT
>Ga0163109_10002810_pt1 | contig 13398 bp, 9 predicted proteins | sample CRUFie1St13metaG_FD_108704 | JGI IMG/M metagenome (GOLD analysis project Ga0163109, IMG submission 108704) | Marine microbial communities from the Costa Rica Dome - CRUD Field 142mm St13 metaG | ecosystem: Environmental > Aquatic > Marine > Oceanic > Photic zone | place: Costa Rica: the Eastern... | reverse complement strand
CCGCACCGCACCGTCGATCCTGCAGGGCCAGGATGATCCCGCCCGGAACGAGGATGGCGTACCAGACGAGATTCGCCCAGGCGGTGACCTGCATGCTCTCGAGCAGGCCGCCGAGCACCGCCGACCCCAGCAGCCCCGCGGTGAGCACGACGTGCCAGCCGATCCAGACGTTGAACGCAGCCCTCGACTTCATCGCCGCGTTGGCGATCGCGAGCATGAGACCGAAGGCCTGCGCGACGAAGAGCACGATCGCGAGATCGACGGCGGGTTCCCACTTCGCCGAGAAGACCAACGGGATCACCCAGGGGATCACGAGACCGACTCCCACGCAGATCGGCAACGCGATCCCGAAGAGCGTCCGTTGCGCCCGAAGGACCGCGAAGTCGAAGCGACCCGGTTCCGCGGCGACCTTGGTGAAGACGGGAAGCAGCGGCGCGGCCAGCATCCCGGCGAAGATCATGCTGACCTGGAGGGAGATGTTGTGGGCGAAGTAGAACTGTCCGACCTCGGACTGGATCAGGAAGCCACCGAGGATGGTGAAGGGCAGGAAGTAGCCGCAGTTGTGTATCCACTGGCCCACCGCGAGCTTGCCGAAGTCGCCGAAGAGCCTTCGATCTCGTTCGGGACGGGCCTGCGGCATCCGACCGCGGAACAGCCAGAGATACACCACGGCGACGATGGTCTCACCGGTGCTCGGAGCGATCACGATCGCGACCGGATTCGCCGTGAGGATCGCGATGCCGATCGCCACGATCCCGCCGGCGACGTTGCCCGTCGCCCGGACGATGGAGATCGTGCGGAATCGGAACGATCTCCGGAGCCACGCCGCGGGAACCACCTGGAGCCCCTGGCTGAAGGGTCGAATCCCGAGAACGATCATGACCACGATGAAGGGGATCGACTGATAGGGAACCGCGAGGCGATCGAGCACGGTGCCGCCCTCGCTGTCGAGCGCTCGATACGAGACGACATCCTCGTCCGTCCCGCGCTCGAGCTGTTTGCGCACCGACGCGAGCGTCTCGTCTCCATCCGCCCGCAGATCGACCGCCTCCCACGCGGATTCGGGGCCGCGTTTCGCCTCGATCCGGAAACGGCCATCCCCGAGGATCGACGCGAAGTCGCCGTCCGCGGCAACCTCCTCGACCGTCTCGCCCCGTTCCACCGCCTGCACGGCCTCGACCGGGGGGGTGCGGTAGCTTCCGATCACACCTGCGATCAGGACACCGGCCAGGCAGGCGGAACCGACCGCGAATGCGCTCCAGCCGACCCGTCTGCGAAGGCTCGGGAATCGATCGCCCCTCTGGACCAGAAGGTCCGTGAATGCGAAGGGGTTTGCGAAGAGGACCAGATTCGCGATGCCGATCGCGATCGCCGCAAGTCCGAAATCCGATGGTGCGAGCATCCTCGCGAGGGCCAGCTGCACCACCAGGGCCGTCAACTTGGCGATCGCGGAGGAGAAGGCGCTCCAGGCGACGCCGGTGAAGACCACCCCACGGAGACTCCGGGGCTCCTCCTGCCCGGTCTCCGATTCGAAATTGGCGTCATCTTCCGGTCGCACGGTCGCCGATCATAAGCTTTGAGGGATTCCACGCCCGAGCTCCGGACAATCCGCCGCACCGATCAGGCCGAACGATGCTCCCAAAGCTCCTCATTCTCGCCACCACCCCGGTCATCATGTTCGCGTCGCTCTTCTCGAGCAGCGTGGCCCTGGCGATGATCCTCGTGGGACCGACCTTCGAGGTCGCGCTCCAGTCCTACGTCGGGATCCTGGCGGCGAGGCCGGTGATCTTCAACGTGGGGCTGGCCCTGATCTGCGCCGCCTCCCTCGGCGCCACGTTCGGACGTGGTCAGAGGCCCTTTCAGAATGCGTTCAACCCGGCGTCCATCTCGATGTTCCTTCTGGTCTTCCTCAGTCTCGCCAGTCTCGGGTGGACCGGAGCAGACGCCGAGACCCGGGCTCTGGTCAAGTCGTCGATCCCCTACACGATCCTGTACTGCGTGGTGGCGCCGCTCCTCGTCTCGAGGGTGCGGGACCTTCGGACCACCTTCTTCACGGTGCTGGTCCTCGGAACCGCGGTGGCCACCGCGATCCTGCTCAATCCGGACGCCACGATGCGTTCGGGTCGGATCGACATCAAGATCGGCGTTGTCGACAGCATCAATCCACTCGCGGTCGGCTATCTGGGTGGCGTGCTCTTCATCACCGCGGTGATCTACAGGCCCCGAAAGGTGGCTGCGTGGATCATGCCCGCGCGGATCGGCCTCGCCTTCATGGGAATCGGCGTCACGCTGCAGAGCGGGTCGCGAGGGCAGCTTCTCATCACCGCGCTGATGGCAATCATCTTCCTTCCACTGTCGAGAAAGATCCAGAACTTCGGACGTTTCGTCGCCCTGAGCATCGGCTGCGTCTTCGCATTGGTCGCGTTCAGGCTCGCCATGGGCTTCTTCATCACCTCCGACAACGAGGAAAGATGGAGTTTTGAGAGTCTGAGCGACGGTAGCGGGGGTCGAATCGAGATGGCCGCGACGGCACTCGGCGATCTTCTGCAGAACCCCCAGTCGTGGCTCCTCGGACGCGGTGCCGGCAACTTCGTGACCCTGGACGCCTCCCACTCCTACGTACACAACTTCCCGATCGAGGCGCTCACCGAACTCGGCATCGTCGGCTTCATGCTCTTCATGTTCGTCGTGGTCACGGGATTCCGATCCGGACGATCTCTCTGGCTGATGTACCGCGACGACGACGACTATCGAATGCTGGTGTCGACCCTGCTCGCGGTCTCGAGCTTCACCTTCCTCCTCTCCTTCAAGGAAGGCACCATCCACGATCCGGGACAGAAGATCTTCCCCCTCCTACTGCTGGCCCGGATCGCCCGCAACGAGGAACAGGACGCCGAGTCGTGGTCGGAGGAGGCGTACGAGGACGTCGATGAATACGACGCGGGAGATGATGGGTACGACGCCGGTGACTACGACCCGACGTACGGTCAGGACCCGGATGAGACACCCGGCATGGGTCACGCTCCCGCGTGACCCTTCTGGTCAGAGCCGGCGACTCGCCATCTCGCCTCGCCTGGCCGGTTCTTCGAGCATTCGATCGTGCCGCTCGCGATCCGTCGGATCGTCGAATCTCTGGCGTATCAACTTCGCGGGAATCCCGCCGTGGATCTCGTAGGGCGGCACATCCTTCGTCACGACCGATCCCGCGGCGATCACGCTCCCGCGACCGATGCGGACCCCCGCCATGACGATGCAGGCCGCACCGAGCCAGGCGTCGGCCTCCACCACCGTCTCCTCCAGCGTCGGACGTCCCGCGAAGATCGCTGGCGTCCCCGGCAGGTCGATGCGGTCGTCGGCACCCACGATCATGACCCGAGGTCCGAGCAGACAGTCCGGACCGACCTACGCGTAGGCATGGGCGACCAGATCCCGCTTCACGTCGGCGGAGTTCTGGACGAACGCCTTCGGATCGACGTTCTTCAACCCGCGCCGCCAACGATGGAACCCGATCACCACGCCTCGGATGGCGAGGAAGACCCTTCCTTGGCCGAGAAGCGGCGACAACAGGTGCTTGAGCCCCATCAGCCGGCGATTCCCATCTCCCTGATCCGGTTCGAGGCGTCCACCAACTCGACGATCATCTGGTCGAGATTGAGCTCCTCGGACACGATGCGGTAGCTCTCCAGACCCATCCGACGAAGCCTCGCGGGGTCCTCGAACGCCTCCGCGATGAGCTCGTGGAGATGATCCGCCGTCGGAGGTACGAAGGACCAGCCGTTGCCTGGTCGGACGAGGTCGTCCTGCGTGCCGTCCGCCTCGCCGACGATCACGGGCAGGGCCCGAGCCATCGCCTCCTGGATGGCGAGCCCGCCGAGGCCGGGGAGGACGAAGAGATCAGCCCGATCAAAGGCGGCGGTGAGTTCGGCCCCGAAGAGCTTCCCACTGAACACGATGTCGTCGTCATCGAGCTTGGATGCCGCGTAGGCCTCGATATCGTTGCGATTGGGCCCGTCGCCGACGATCTCGATGACCGGGCGGCTTTCCTTGGGGAATCGAGCCACGGCGTCGACGATGAGATCAAGACGCTTCCCGGCGTACATCCGGCCGACGAAGAGCACTCGTGGCCGTTCGACGAAGGTCGCCGGACGCTCCGGCGCCGGTTCGGTGGGCCGCGGAGCGATGCAGTTGTGGACCACGAAGATCCGCTCCGGTGCGACGCCCGCACGCTCGTACTCGTCCCTCGCCCGGGAGCTGTACGCCACAATGCCGTCGAACCCCCGGTAGAAACGATTCCGGAGCGGGCGGCGGATCCACTCGAGCCCGCTGGCGAGCATCATCGTCCCCAACCCCCACCCGAGGACGGGGATCCCCCGCCTGCGGGCCCAGCGACGAGCCCGGTGCGTACTGAGAAGCCGGACGTTTCCGCTCGCGATGAGCACTTCCGGACGGCATTCCGCGAGCCACTCCACGACCCCGGGCTGCCACATCAGGGTCGCCGGCGACGGGAGATATCGACGAAGGTTGACCGCCGTGTAATCGGCGCCCTCGATGGCGGTCGCGGTGACGACCCCCGTCGCGTCGTCGGTCCGGCCGGTCAGGATGGAGAGCCGACCGTCGACGCGCTTCGCGAACTTCTCGTAGATCGCCTGCCGATAGACGGGAAGCACCACGTCCTGGATCGCGATCGTGCCGCGGAATGTCGCGTCCTCAGCCATGGCGGTCCTTTCACCTGAGGCTGGCCGTGGAATCGGCTCTGTCAACCGACTCAGTGTATTGTACTTCTTCCCTGGCCGCAGATCGCCGTCCTCACCGGACCCCTTTCGTTACCGGCCATTCAAACGATCGGTCAAGAGAACCATGAGTAAGAAGAATCAACCGCAACGCGAGTCCATCTGCGTCGTCGGACTCGGGTACATCGGTCTCCCCACGTCGGCGGCCCTCGCGGCGCGCGGCTTCTCCATCCACGGCGTCGAGATCAGCCAGGACGTGGTCGACACGATCAACGCCGGCGAAACCCACATCGTGGAACCCGAGCTGGACCTTCTGGTGCGAGCCGCCGTCGAGTCCGGGAGACTCACCGCCCACACCGAACCCGCCGAAGCGGACGTGTTCATGATCTGCGTCCCCACGCCGCTGACCTCCGAAAAGACGGCCGATCTGAACGCGGTGTGGTCCGCCTCGCGGGCGGTGGCGAAGCACGTGCGTCCCGGCAATCTCGTGATCCTCGAATCCACGAGTCCACCCAAGGCGACCGAACGGATGGAGGAGATCATCCTCGAGGAATCCGGTCTCAAGCCCGGAGACCTCCACTTCGCCCATGCGCCCGAGCGGGTGCTGCCGGGCCACATCCTTCGGGAAGTCATCGAGAACGATCGGATCGTGGGCGGCACCAACGAGGCGGCCACCGCGGCGGCGGCGGAGTTCTACGAGAAGTTCGTATCCGGTCGGGTGCTGCAGACCACGGCCCGGACCGCGGAACTGGCCAAGCTCGTGGAGAACAGCTACCGCGACACCAACATCGCCTTCGCGAACGAACTGTCGCTCGTGTGCGACGAACTCGAGATAGACGTCTGGGAGCTCATCGCCCTCGCGAATCGGCACCCGCGGGTGAACATCCTCACGCCCGGCCCCGGCGTGGGCGGACATTGTCTCGCCGTGGATCCGTGGTTCATCGTGGAGCTGGTGCCGGAGACCGCCCGACTCATCCGGACCTCCCGAGAGGTCAACGAAGGGAAGCCGGAATGGATCGTGGATCGGGTGAAGCGAAAGGCCGAGCGATTCCGCCAGCCGCGGATCGCATGTCTCGGACTCGCCTACAAGCCCGATGTGGACGACCTCCGGGAGTCGCCGGCCCTCGACATCGCGATCCAGCTCGCGAAGTCCGACGTCGGAGAGGTCTTCGCGATCGACCCCTATGTCGAGAGCCACCCCGACCTCAATCTTCGACCACTCGAAGATGGTCTCGAAGACATCGACATCGTCATCCTCCTGGTGGCCCACCGGCAGTTCAAGCGAATGCCCCGCCAGTGGCTCCGCGAGAAGGCGGTGATCGACGTCTGCGGCATGTTCGCCCAACTCAAGATCGACTGATCCGTCCAGAAGGAAACCGAAGATGATCCGCACCGTCGTCCTGATGGGAACCCGACCCGAAGCCATCAAGATGGCTCCCGTCCAGCGCGCACTTGTTGAGAGCGACGACTTCGAACCGATCCTGGTCTCGACCGGTCAGCACCGGGAGATGCTCGCCCAGGTCCTGTCGGTGTTCGATCTCGAGCTCGACCGGGATCTCGCGGTCATGACTCGGAACCAGACCCTCGCCGGCCTGACCGCCCGCCTCGCCGAGTCGATCGACAACATGCTCGAGGACGTCAAGCCCGATGCACTTCTGGTGCAGGGCGACACGAGTTCGGTCATGGTCGGAGCCCTCTGTGGCTTCTACCGGAACATTCCGGTCGGACATGTCGAGGCGGGGCTTCGAACCCACAACATGAGGTCGCCGTTTCCCGAGGAGGCGAACCGCGTGCTCGCGTCGAAGCTCGTCAGCTACCACTTCCCTCCGACTCCGGGGGCGAAGGCGCATCTCCTTCAGGAGGGGATCGACGAACAGCACATGGTCGTCACCGGAAACACGGTGATCGACGCCCTCCTCTGGGAATCCGAGCGACAGAAGTCCGACGCCTCGCTGAAGGCGTCACTGGCCGCTGAACTCGCGCAGCTTCTCAAGGATGCCGGCAGTCCTCTGACCCGACTCGACGATCGGGACTTCATCCTGATCACCGGACATCGCCGCGAGAACTTCGGCGACGGCTTCGAGCGCATATGCCGGGCACTGATCGCGCTCGCGAAGCGTTATCCCGACTGCCGACTCGTCTATCCCGTCCACCTGAACCCGAACGTGAACGACGTGGTGCGCGGAATCCTGGGGGATCAGGAGAACATCGTGCTGCTTCCGCCGCTGCACTACCGCCTCTTCATCCACCTCATGTCCGGCGCGAAGGTGATACTCACCGACTCCGGGGGTGTCCAGGAGGAGGCACCGAGCCTCGGCAAGCCCGTCCTCGTCATGCGGGACACGACCGAACGTCCGGAGGGCGTCGAAGCGGGAACCGTCAAACTCGTCGGAACCGACGACGAGGCGATCGTCTCCGAAGTGAGCCGGCTTCTCGACGACTCCGACGAGTACGCCCGCATGTCGGAGGCGCAGAATCCCTATGGAGACGGCCGAGCCGCATCACGGATCCTCGACTACCTCCGAACCAGGCTGGGTTGATCCGACGAACTAGCCCGCGAGGTGGAGCCGACCTCCCGGGGTCGGATCGCTCGGGGTGGTGGTTTCGGCCTCGTCCTGGCACTCTTCGGAGTCTCCCGCGGCCGCGAGCTGGGCGAGCACCATCTCCCAGGTCTCCCGTTCGAAGCGAAGAAGCTGGACGACCTCGGCGATGCAGGCCGGACTTCGGTCGCTCATGCCCTCCATGAGCTTGGAGATCATGAAGGTGTAGAGACTGTGCAGTCGCTGCGACAGCACGGGATCATGCTCCGGCTTCAGACCCGACAGCAGCTCCGTGAGGATCGCCCGACACTGCCGGCTTCCCTCGTACGCCTGTTCGAAATCCTTGTCGGCGAGTCCACCGCGACACTGATCCGCGAAGCGGATCGCTCCGTCGATGAGCATCAGCCGGAGTTCCGCGGGCGACGCGGTCATGACCTTGGTTCGGAGATAGGACTGGGCACCGGAATTCTTCATGGTGTTGTCTTCATCGGTCGAACCGGCGGGGAATCTGAGAGACGCGGGGCCGCAGTCGGGAAAATGCGTCGTCGCTTCCACCGCGGTGCGCAATTTTCGCTTCGAGACATCAACCGAGCAGGGCGCCCGCCGTCGCGAGGTTCTGGCTGATCGCGCCCAGCGAGCTTTGTTGCGACTGGAGCTTCGCGAGCGTCTCCTCCATCGCGGCGAACTGTCGCTGGAGGCGGATACGCTTCGCGTCGAGCCGTTCGTCGATCCGTTCCAGCCGATCGTCCTGCGCGTCGATCAGCGACTGGAACTGGCGATCGGCGATGGTCAGGGTTCCGTCGATCGAATTGGTCAGACGATCGGCCAGCTGGTCGAAGATGTCGCCGAATCCCAGGGAGCTGAACGTCGTCGTGCTCTCCTCGACCGTGATGCCCTCCGAGATCGTCCGCGTCGTAGACCCCTGCTGCTTGAACGCCGCGAAGAGATTCTTCACCGCCGCGGGATCCGCCTCGAATGCGGCGGAGAACTTCGCCTCGTCCAGCTTGATCTTGCCATCCGTACTCACCCGGATCCCCACCTCGGAGAGGTACTGGAACTGGGTGTCCACGCCGACCGCCTTCTGCTGCAGGGTTCGGTACATCTCCCCACGGATCCGAGACACCGTGGGATCGCCGAGCAGCGGACCCCGGGTCTCCGTCTCGGAGTCGTAGCTGTCGTAGCTGTTGAACGCGTCGATCACGCCGTTGAAGCCGTCGACGAATGCGGCGATCGCGGCGTCGATCGACTCCTGGTCGCGCGAGATGTTCACGACGATCGGCGAATCCGACGTCGCGAGAAGATCGAGCGTGACGCCCGCGACGACGTTCTCCACCTTGTTCGAATCGCTCTCGACGACGACGGAATTGCTTCCTTCGCCGATCAGCACCTTGGCATTCCGGGCTTCGGTGAGGGTGGCCAGTCCGAGATCGACGTCGCCGGTGTCGACGATCAGGTCGCCGGCGAGGCCGGAGATCGTGGAACTCAGAACGAGTCGGTACGGCGTCCCGCCGGTTCCGGTGTCCAGGAGCGACGCCTTCACATCGATCCCCGCGTCGTTGATCTTGCCGATGACGTCCTCGAGGGTGTCGGTCGTTTCCAGATCGACCGTTCGCTCGTACGAACCGTCGATGTCCTCGCCCGGAGACGAGGCGGATCCCAGGATTCCGAGATCCCGCGCCGTACTGCCGCTGAGCGACTCCACCTTCATCGCCGTGATGGGTGATCCGGTGTTCACGTCGACGAGCGTCAATCCATCCCCCTGGTCGTTCACCCTCGCCTCGACGTCCGTCATTCGGGCGTTGATCTCCTTCATGACGTCGTAGAGGGTCTGTGAATCCGAACCGATCTTGATGGTCGCGCTCTGACCGCTGGATCCGGTGATCCTGAATTCCCCGGTTCCGACACCCCTCCCGTAGTTCAGATCCTCGAGTCGGCTCGCGAGACCGACGTACTGCAGTTGAAGGTTGGAGCCGCGAATCAGGTCCCCGGATGCGGAAGGACCGCCCAGTCCGAGGCTGGTGGCGAGATCGCCGGAGACCTCCAGCGACCCGGCACCTCCCCGCGAGCGATCCACGACCTCCAGACCGTTTCCGACGCTGTTGTAGCGGACGTCCACGTCGACCGAAGACCCTGCAAGCGTCGTCTGCACGGCCGCCAACATCTCGCCGAGCGTGTCGTACTGGTCGAGATCGTTGAACGTCGCCGAATCGCCCTGACGGTCCGTCAAGGTGAGCGAGGAGCCTCCACCCAGACCCGCGCCGCCGTTCAACGAGTCGACCAGGACGGTGCCGAACCCGGAGAGGATCCTGTCACCGGCCAGGACGGCGCCCGACGCCCCGTCGACGAAACCGAGATCGCCCAGCGTCCGCTTGCCGATCGCGTCACCGAAGGATGAGCCGTCGATCGTGCCGGCGAGCACCGTGACCACCTCGCCGGAACCGTCGAGCCCAATTCCCTTCCCGTCGGGACGGATGCTGGCGGTGACCGCGCCTTCGGTCTGGTCGACGATGCGATCTATGAGGTCGCCGATGGTCTGGGCCTGCGGCGTCTCCACCTTGTTGGGCAGGATTCCTCCGGTGATCGTTCCGGACGTGCCCGACCCGAGTATCCGCAGATCGTCCGCCGTCTCGTCGCCGTTGGGACCGGCTCCGACCACGGATGGCTCGTCCGGGCCACCGAGCTGATCGGCGATCTCGAATCCCTTGCCGTCCGCACGAATGTCCATCACGACCTGGTTCGAACCCACCTCCGCCGCGATCGTGGTGTTGACCCGGATCAGAAGCTCCGACACGGTCGAGACGGCAGGCGAATCGATCTCGCCGTCATCGTCCAGGACCGCACCGAGATTGACGTCGATCTCGACGCCGGTCGAGGTGATGATGGTGAGGTCGGGCGCCTCGGCATCGTCGTTGATCGCAATGCCCTCACCGTTGTTGAGATCCGCCAGTTCGGTGTCGAGGGTGATCGGCGTGTCCTGACGCCCCAGATCGATGTCGTAGGTCGTGCCACCGACCTCGATCCTGAAGTCGGTCACGCCGTTGTCTCGTATGAAGACGCCGTTTCCATCGTTGAGATTGGAGAGCAGGCTCTTCGTACCGAGCGTGTTGATCCCCGCACCGGTCAAGGTGCTCGCGGTCGTGCTTCCGCTGAGGCCGAGATCCGATGCTGTGGTGCTGTTTCCCTCGTTCGCGACGAGGATCGATCCCGCTCCACCGGAGATGTCGGTCAGAATGAGTCCTTCATCGCGAATCGCGGCGATCACCTGGACTCCGGCGGTGCCGTTGATCGCATCGATCACCTCCTGAATGGTCGTCGCGCGCGACAGATCGACCACCGCCGTCTGCCCCGAACGGTCCTGAATCCTGATGGACCCCCGTTCCACACCCTCACCGCCGTTGAGGCTCGAGAGTCGAACATCACCACGAAGACCTCCCTGCCCCCATTCGAAGGACATCTGATCGAGATCGAGCGGGACACCAGAGGCGCTGGTGAAGCCGCCGGACATCACCTGACTGGTGCTCACCAGCTGATCGACCTGGAACGAATACTGCCCGGGGATCGCCGACGTCGTCGCGGAGACCGACGCGACCGAATCGTCGCTCACGGTCGCATTGACGGAATCGAAGATGTTCTCCAATCGAAAGGCGCGAGCCGCCGACCCCAACCCGATCAGCCTCGAGTTGATGTCGAGCATCGCTGCCTTCGAGGCATTGAGAGAATTGAGACGCTGGAATATCGGAACCTTGGACTGGGCGTCGATCGAAAGGAGCTGATCGATGAGCGACACCGTATCGATGCCGCTGATCAAACCGATGCCGCTACTGATGCTCATACCGACTCCAAGCCGCCGTCGAGCCCCCCATGGGAATCATCGACATCTCACGCGGCGCGACGCCACATCGGTTCATCCGCCTCGTCGATGGCGGTGCGCCAACCTGGCTGGTCCAGACCTTGTCGTCGAAGAACGAGCAAATCGGATGCCCAACTCGAGAGCACCCGTTGGTACATCGCACGCGCCGTCGCCTCTGCGATGGTGACCGGTTCGATCTTTGAATCCTCAGAACTCGACATGACTGCTTCCAGCGGCGTTTCGCGACATCCCTGGTCGGATTTCCAAACCGATCGGTCGCGTGTCATCCGCATCGTCCATCGGATGAACTCAATGAAGCCACATCCCGGACAACGTGGAAAGCAGAGGAACACACCTCATCGAGCGCAAGATCCGCCTCCAAGCGCAGTCACAACCACACACCTCTAAGGGAGAGATCTATCTGGGAGAACCCCTCTTGAATCCCGAATAGGTATATATTATAGGACTATGTATCGTGGGGGTCGAATCCTACACGCTCAAGCAACCCGTCGAACTGCTCCAACGAGAAGAAGTTGATCGTCATCTTCCCTTGGCCCTTCTTACGGCCCAGCGATATCGCAACCCGGGTTCCAAGGTGAGCACCGAGCCGCTTCTCAAGATCTGCAACGTGTGCCGATCGTGTCTGAACCTGGCCCCCACTTGCGCCAGGACTCGCCCGTTCCTGACTCGTGGACTGTTGGGCTCGACGTTCCGTCTCCCGCACACTCCACCCCTCGCGAACACAGCCAGCAAGCAATGCCTTACGAGCGCGCACATCAGTCACACCGAGGAGCGCTTTGGCGTGGCCCTGAGTGACAAGTCCCTCAATCAAAGCAGAACGAAGATCTGGATCTGCATCTCGTATTCTCAACAGATTGGCCACCGTCGATCGGTCCAAACCAATCTGCGAGGCGACCGCACTGGCGCTCAGGCCGAAGTCGTCCATCAGCCGTGCAATCCCGTCCGCACGCTCGATCGGGTCCAGGTCTTCTCTCTGGACATTCTCAACCAAGGCCCACTCAGCAGCCGTCTGATCGTCGATCGACTTCACAATCGCCGGGATCTCAGCCTTGCCTAATCGCTGAAAAGCTCGCCAACGGCGTTCCCCAGCGACAATCTCAAACCCTGCTGCCCCTGGGCGAACGACAATGGGCTGCATCAAACCCGCCTGACGAACAGACTCTGCAAGGGAATCGAGTGATGTCTCGGTGAACCTCTGACGTGGCTGACGAGGGTTGGGGACCACATCTGCAACCGGCAGCATACGAACCCCTGGCCCCGAAACCTCAACCCCTGAAGCGGATCCTGATTCGGGATCTGTTGTGGCAGGTTCGATCGAGACAGGAGTTCCAATCAGACTTCCCAGCCCACGCCCGAGCTTCTTCGTCGCAGTCTTCTTCTGAGCCATGGGTGCATTCCTTTGCAAGGTGGGTGTTGGACACTCGAGCCATCTTCAGACTCAGCGGCCACACTACCGGTGGTGAGGCGATATTTCAGAGCACTATATCTCGGGCTTCAATAACAGGCTCATTATCCCGAAGTGTTCCACGTGGAACATGGGGATATCTCTGAGGCGCGGATCACGGTGGGGGCCTGAAGGGAATTCTGTTCCACGTGGAACACTGCTCTCAGCCATCCGCATCCGGAGTACCGATGGGGCAGGGCATCTACATCGAGCGATCCGAGATTGAATCGGATCAGTTGAGTGCGGGGGGTTCATTTGTGAGGCCTCGCCCCACATCGCCCGAGAGTACTCATCATCAATTTCTCGCGCGCCAGCCTTTCAATCCTCAAGACGGTCCAGCCCCGGACATCCGTCCAGGTGCCGAGAATATCCGGCGGCAGCAAAGTGGCTGGATGATTCCAGTGACCACTCAACGTCTGATAATATTATTCACCAACATCTGAGCTGGTCCAAATAATTCGTTACACTCGCGTCGTCGTCAGCCCTGGAAGATGGTGAGATTCCATCACGCACGCGGCACCGTGACGAGCGATCACGCTCGAAGTCGGATCTTGGAAAGACGACATCTGTTTCGCCGAGTACCCGCTCGGTTTTCCCCACGCTGGCGCGAAACCAGCATGTCGATTCCCACAGATAGGACAAGTTCTCATGTCACGCATTCGTAACGCTGTCTCCTCGCTATTCATTGGCTCCGTGCTGCTCGCGACGACCGCCCACGCCGATCTCGTGAATCGATGGTCCGTCGGTACCGGCGACGCACTCGCCAGCATTCAGTTCGACTTCTCCGACGGTGACACCTACGTCTTCGACGTT
>Ga0163109_10002809_pt1 | contig 13400 bp, 41 predicted proteins | sample CRUFie1St13metaG_FD_108704 | JGI IMG/M metagenome (GOLD analysis project Ga0163109, IMG submission 108704) | Marine microbial communities from the Costa Rica Dome - CRUD Field 142mm St13 metaG | ecosystem: Environmental > Aquatic > Marine > Oceanic > Photic zone | place: Costa Rica: the Eastern... | reverse complement strand
TTCCATACGTTATATAGGTATTATTCTATACAATATTATATATCTTTATAGCTTTATATGTGTATATCAATATATTAATATATACGTTTATAGTATTAGATAGGCTTTAGGTCTTTTAGAGTATCATATCCCTTTATCTACCTTATTACGATAGGTTCTCTCTTATTATCTTTATTGTAATGATATAGAGTATTCACCATAATCGTACACTCTCAGACACATGCTTTAGCATGCTATAGATAAGCATTAGGAGAAGGTAATCCCCCATAATGACACCACTCACTTTCTTTAAGGATGGTAGAGTCCGGATGAACGTTAGTGAAATCCGCGCGTGGCACCTTCGGTGGAGAGAGAGAAACGCCCCCTCGCCCCCTCTCGGTTAATTGTAAGCGCTTCATATCAAAGCCCCATCCTTTTAAATTCTTATAATTTTGTTTAGTTCTTCTCATAACCTTTATTTATTTATTGTTATTAATTTATTATTCTTCTGCCATATAATAAAGTCTTCTTCATTTACTTTATATCCCCAATGCAATAATGATTGTTGTATTCTTGGACTTATATTCCAATTATTACTTTCATATATATTCTTATATATTCTATTACGCCATCTACCATTTATTCCACATACACCTTTCCATCTATGTATCTGCCTATCGTCGTCTGAATGCCTTCTACCATTATAGTACTTTAGGTACCACTCAAACCAACCATATGGATCATCATTATGCATCCAACCTTTATCTTTCCAATAGTCATATGGCATACCACTCTTTACTTTAAACTTATTTCTCTTAGCTTCATATTTCTCTCCTAAGTAGAATTGAGGAAGTATCCCATCTAAAGTTTCTTGAAATAGAGATTGATAATCATAATCTCCTTCTAATACTCTTCTTCCAAAGTAAGCACCTCCAAAAGCTCCACTTAATAATATTTCTTTAGGAGTTAAATTAGGTTTAAATAAATCCTCCATTAAAATATTACTCTACTGATATTAGTTCTTTCAACTAAATCTATATCAGCATCTGGTTCTTCTACTAATACTTTTTTTATTACATCTTTTATATTAGCTCCATCTACTATCCATTCTTCACCATCTACTTCTACTTTCCAATAATCTAAATCGTTTTCAATTACACTCATAATTTTAATTTTTAATTTAACAAATAACCTAATAATACTCCAACGCTAATAGCAGTCCAGAATGCAGTCCAAAGAACTATAAAATCGTGATACTTACCAAAACGTTTTTCCATATTACCATTCTCTTATTTCATAATAACTGATAATTACTATTCCTACAAACATAATACCTGCTATTATATTAATAACCATATTAACTATCTTTATGCCAGAAGTAACTCTTCATTCTACTCTGACTACCTTTCTTTACTTTTCTTCTTTTAACAGGAGTTTTAGGAAACCTTCCCCAATTACCTCCTCCATCGTAATCCATTTGATCAGGCATATTATGTCTACTATAATAGTTTCTCAATTCTGGATCGTTGAGCATATCTTCTCTCTGAGAGTTATGACCCCACCATATTGCATATAATAATCCTACTATATAAAAACTAAATATAATAAAACCTATTACAAACATTATAAATAAATTTCCACTTATCATCTTCTTCTTCTTTTAAATTTATCTGCTGCTGCCATTGCTCTATAATAATCATTTCTTCTCTGTCTAATACAGATTGCAAATGCTAATATTGAAGGTACCCATATTCCAACGAATACTCCTTCTAATTGATATCCACTAAACCATAAACTCACCGAATATAAAAACGATAAGAAAGATAATATTACTGGATAATATAACTTAATATAAAATATAATTCTATTCATAACTAACTATTTTAATTTGAGATTAAACTTAAGACCATTAACATCCCCATAAGTCCTACTATACTTATTAGAGCCATTATCGCATGACCTTCTACTTGTTCTTTTCTACGACCTTGCCAGTCGTTAGGGTTCCATTTTTCTTTTTTCATAATTACATAAATTTTGGTATTCTAAATTTTAATATAGGATTGCCATTAATAGTTGGCTGACCTAATTCGTCTATTCCTATCTCTTTTACCTTTACAGGTTTATTTCTAAACTTGCCTACCATAATAGTATCTCCTATTTCAACTGGTATAACAAATTGTTTATCTTTATAAGTTGCTTTCATTAAAATATTAATTTATAATTTTTATGTCCTCTAAACTCTAAATACTCTTCTATATTACGCTCAAGAGGATTCCAAGACTCATAAACGTATACTTTATTAGTATCTTTATCTAATATACTAAGTTTAATATTTGCTTTTAAAGTACTTTTCATTTCTTTTTACTTACTTTAAACCAATCATAAGCTAATTTATCCATCTCATAACTAAGTGCTAATAGTTTATAAATTGTATTTAAAAGTTTATCTGTTATTTTTTTAATTATATTTCTCATATTATCTCCAAGGTAACATTGTCATTCCTATTTTATTCAATATAAATTCTACTATTATTACAAATAATAATCCTCCTACTATCTGCCAAGCCCACCATTTCCATCCTGTTAGACCTAATGCCCATTTACGGATAGAAGACTTTTTAGCTTTATCATACAATCCAAACTTCGTACTAATCTTATCAGCATACCATCCTGGATCGAATATATTACCAAATGCTATTAATATTTTTTTTATTGTTTTCATTTTAATTTACTTTAGTCCATTTATCGTCAGAGTCCATTCTGAAAGAACCTATAAAAATTTGATCCCATTCGTCAGGTCCTATTAAAGATAAAAATAGTTTATCATCTTCTTTCTGGTATAAATGGTAAGTATTTCCTTTGATAGGTTCAAATCTAAATTCGCTATTATAAACTAACTCATTCCATTTATAAGCTTCTATTAGTTTTTTATACTCTTCTTTAATTTCATCAAACCTAGCTTCAAAGTAATGATTAGTCTTAATTACTTTCTCTTGTTTATAAGCAGTTAAATCAGTTGGTTTAATAGAAGGAGCTCCAACATTATCACCATAAGGCATTATAGCTTTATTTTCAGCAAATTGATCTGGTTTTTTACTCATTTAATTTTATATTTCTTTTTATATCTTTCTATAAAGATTTTACCTACTCCTATCTCAACTATATTAGAACCTTCCGGAAGTAACTTACTTTTAGGAGCTATAATTTTATCGGGATTTTTCAGATCTTTAAAAATCTTTAACCATACTTTATTACCCCATCTCTTTTTATATGCTACAGCTATTGGTATATTATACATCTCTTATTACTCTCCAAGTTAAAGGTTCTCTATTTCTTTGAAACTGCTCCATAGACCATTCTAATCTATCAGTTTCTAAATCTATTTCATACGGGGCTCCTATTATAGGAGTAATTAATATTTTATACTTCTTCATTATTTTTTTTACTGATTTTATTTTGAAACTTCATAAACGATCCATCCTTATCGTTTGATAACCCTCCTACAGTATGAATCTTATCATGCTCTTCAGACCAAGGACCAGGTTGATCAGCCCATTCTAAGAACTCTTGTACTTCTGGATCTTTAAATGGATCTGCTTCTATCTCTAATAATTTATATCTTTGATCATAGATACCTCTTAAAGCTTTATAATAATCCTCTATATACTTTTCATCCTTATGACCTTCGCTAGGTCTAAGGATATTAAGCCAGAAGTTCTCTATGAACTTTCTGGCCGTATCCAAGTGGTCTGCTGACACACAACAATTAACAATTTTAACACCCTTCATATAGGCTTCTCTAGCTTGCTTTAATCTATCCATTAAAATAATCTTAATTGATTAGTATTATTATCGCCAAAGATCTGAAAAACACTCTGTACTTTCCTAGTAGGTCTAAACTCTTCACCAGCATTATCTATAAGTAATCCATCTTTAACTGTAAAGGCATGCTTACTTACTCCAACAATAAACGTTCCTTCTGGATTATCTTTCATGAACGATTTTACAGTTTTTTGTCTATGTACTATATCTCCATAAAGTTTATAACTATTAGTAACTCTACTTTTAGGAAGAACTTTTACTTTAAACTCTTTACCATCTAAAGTAAAACCTTTATCTTCTAACTCTGTCATAATAAGATCAGTAAATTGAGTACCTTTACCTTCTTCTCTTTTGAAAGTTTCTTTTACGAATTCATGAGCAGAATCATATTTAGAACCAGTAGCAGCAGCTATGGCTCTTACAAAACAATCATTTTTTTCTTTTTTAGCAATTGAGGAATTACTATAACCTTTAATTTCATTACTAGCGTAATTATAATCTAAAACTTTATTATTCATAACCTTTATTTTAATTAATATTTATTTTAACTTCCTAACTTTATATCTAAATATAAGAAGAATTAAGTTCCTAAGCAACTATTTAAGCAAATATTTCCCAGTTTTTTTCTTCTTCTAAAGCCTGAATCTCATAAGGATGAGTTACATAATCATATCCCATAGTTCTATATCTTTTCATCCATAATGGTGATTGAAGATAATGTTTATACTCATGAAGTAAAGTTTCAATAATATGTCTTCTAGACTTCATTTGAGGATAATAAACATAAATCGTATTATCATCAGCATCAAACTCAGCATGAGGAGTTTCATCTCCAGTAGCTTCTTCAATACCAGAATACCTAGCATAGATATTATGATGAACTTCTACCCAAGGAGTAGTTTGTTGAAACTTAGAAAAACCATAATGCTTTTCGATTTTAGGCATTACTTCTTTTATTATTTTATGTACTTCTTTACGATTCATAACCTTTATTATTTATACTTAAATATACGAAAAATATTCCGGAATAGCAACTATTTACAAACAATTATTTTTGTACATAAAAATATCATCTATAAGGTAATCACAGTACTTGAGAGCTAAATCTCCTCCATCTGGATTTCTTATTATTAATTCCTTTATTTGATTAATTCTTTTTATTATTTCTTCTCCGTCCATATTAAATGTTATTAAAAAAATGTTTAATCCAAGCAAACAAACCGTTAATATTTAATGCAACTAAGTTCCATTGTTTACGAGATGCAACTTGAACTATAACGCAAATAAAACCTGCAATATATAATTTAGGTTCTATAGTCCATTGAGCTGCTATTAAGAAACCAGCTCCCATATAACCTATTCTTCTAGCTAATTTTTCTCCTGGGGTAAGTCTTTTACTTTGAACTAAAAACTTTAATACTCTATATCTAAATCCCATTTACCTTTTACTACAGTTTTTAATATCTTCGTAAATATCCTCTTCTGTGATACCAAAGTTTATTCCTTTATCATAAACCTTTTTGATATTGTTCCATTCTTCTTTTCTCTTTTTATGGCTTTCACATCCTTTTTTATGCTTTCCAAACCATTCACCGCATTTACATTTAAGCCAATTATAAGTTAAAACGATCATGGGGGAGCTGGCTAAAGCGGTTATGAAGTTAGGATGCCAATGCTCCCCACACAATCCTAATGCGTGTCTAAAAAATTCTATCATATTAATTCAATTGTTTCTTTTATATGTTTACATTTACGATGAGCAATATATCCCCAACAGTCACAATATAAACCATTTTTACCTTCTTTTACAGTATACTCCTTATCACTAGATGCAGATTTATACTTCCAAGACCTTTTGTTCTCTTTTATAAATAACTCCTCAAAGGGTTTTTTATCTATTATTATATCATCTAAAGTAGTTTTAGGATGAACTTCAGTCCAAGAAGGCATATGATAAGTCTTACCATTGATAGTTGAAATAGCTCCTCTTCCTAAATTAGTAAAAGGGACTAAATACTTATGCATTACCACAAAGACTGATGACCCTATGTCTCCGGGGAGTTTTAATGCTCCCTCAGAGTACATAAGTTCTTCTTTTCCATCTATAGATACTTTCCACAATGCCATTACTCTCCTGCTGCTATCGTACCCATCCATCCGATTCGATTAGGAGTACTTAAGTTAAACATTCTAATCGACATATCTCCACCTCTACGATTTTTAGAAAAGAAGAAAGTTCTATCACCTTCCTTACTCCATTTCATATGAGCCATACCGGTCATCATATGCTTGAATCTATTCGATCCAGCAAATTCTCCACCTTTAGTAACTTGCTGAATAACTAAAAACGAGGTATTCGTTTTAAGATTATTATGACCTAAATTATGCTTTTCAAATAAATTCAATAATTCAGTTTCAGCTTTTTTAGATGACATCCATCCTTTAGTAGTATCAACTACAGCATTCTGAACCTCTGCCATACTATCGATAAGAACTGCATCCCATCCTTCAGATAAAATACTCTCACAAACTTCAAGAGCATTATCCTCACAATGATCACCCATAAATAAAATAGGTAGTTTACCAAACTTAGGAAAACGTTTTACGTATCCGTACATATCGATCTGATTCATCTCACCAGAAATAAATAATACTTTTTGACCTCTATTCTGAAGATCAGCTAACATATCAAGCATTACGGTAGTTTTACCAATTCCTGGATCTCCTACGATTGCATAGTTAGTACCTTTCATTAAACCTCCCTCAGAAGAGAAGTGAGAGTCAACTACTCGTCCAGATTTCATCGGACGGAATAGAGAAGAATCAAATACTAGATTCTCCATTTTTACTGTTTTTACATTTTTTAACTTCATAACCTTTATTTTTATAACCTTAATTAATAATACTTAAATATAAGAAATATATTAATACGAACCAACTATTTACTTAATTATTTCCGGAAAAATTACCTTCTAACTTTATGCAGATTACTCCCCCAACCGGTTCTTCTATCCATAGCAGCAACTCCTTCAGCGACTAGAGGATCTTTAATTACTTCAGTCTCACAATAAGTAGTCTTTCCGGAAATAATATTTCTTACATACCATCTAGATGCAGTACTACAATTAACACAAGTTTTAGTACCTGGTAAAGCTTTTATCCTCAAAGGATTTATCTCTTTATAACATTTACAACACTTCATACTAAAATGGAAATTTTTCGTCTTTACCTAAAGGTTTAGAAATATCATCTAGATCTCTAGTATTCATACTAGCAAAAGGAGCGTCGGTAATACTTAATATATTAGGATTATCTCCTTTTATCCCTTCTTTAACTTCATGAGCTTTTTTTCTAGCCATATAGTCATCCTTAGCGTAGATATAAAAATCTACAGTAACTGCGTATCTTTTTTTATTATCCATATTTTATTTGATCATTTAAATTAACATTAATAACTTCGTAAATATCTGCTTCTGGATCTCCATACTCATTCCATTCAAACAAAATAAGATCAGCAATATAATCTATTTTCTCTGAAGGTAGTTCTGGAAATACTTCTCCGCTGAGTTGTCTGCTAGCGATTATTCCTAATAATTCACCAACAATAAAATCTTTAGTAATTCTAACCATAACCTTTTTTTTATATCTAAATATACGAAATAATACGCAATCTAGCAACTTTATCTTTAAAAAAATAGCAGTTAGGATGAGTGTCAAGTAATCTCTCTGTGATAAGGACTTTCGGTCAATGGTATTAGACCTCGATTACCTCCTGGTTATCACACCAGTTTTTTTCTTCGTCTTTTAAAGTACTCAAAATTTATACTTCCAAAGTCTCGCCTCATTCTCTAGTTGCTTTCCTGTTCCCTTTATAACCGGTGGTACTTAGTAATAACCTTTCAAATTCTAGGTACTATTGATACGATCTCAACCATTCGCGACAATTTAGCTTCCCTTTCGGGGAAAACTCTGTCCTGCTATTATTTCAAAGAACTTAGAGGCTCAAGAATTAACCTGATCTTTGTACTTCCTCTAATATTAATACTTAATATACGAATTAAATCGCAATTAAGCAACTATTTTAAACAATCTTTTATAATGTTATATACAAAAACTCCAAATGACCAAGGCCATACAAAAATGTGAAATATTCTTTCTCTCCACATAAACGGTGAATTGAAAGGTACTGGTAAATTATTACAACAGTACCACTCTAACCAACCTGACCATAAAAGTCCTAATGCTAAATAAGATAAGAAACAATTCATTTTTTGTCAAATAAGTTTTCTAGTTTTTGCTGTAATTTTTGTATCTGAAGTTTTTCTTTAAGAGTTTTAATTCCCTTTCTTAATTTTATCTCTAAAATCTTTTTAACAATCTCATTTCTTTCCATAAATTGTTTTAATATAAATATTCTACTTCCACAATACCTGTATACAAATAAGAAGAATAGCAAGAGATAAACTTACTGCAGTCTTAGGAGTTATACCTTCACTAAAATGATAGTTAACAAAGATTGCATATATTATCATACCTACTCCAAATCCTATAAATCTAGCAGGCCACAGTAAACCATCCATTCCGGAAACTGCGTACTTGGTACCCCAGATATAAAAATAGGAGAGAACTATTCCTGCAGCTGCTACCCAAAAGGTATTATTTCTAAACCAATCTGTTGATTTAAGAAACTGGCCATTGAGCTGGTAAAAAGTTAAAACGTGCGCTACAATGAAAGATGCTACTCCTATTAATAAATCTGCTATTTTCATTAGCTATAAATAACTATTCGTTCGTTGTTAGACTCATTAAGAAGAGTTCTAGAGATACTTCTACCTCTAGGTTTCTTCTGTAGTCTTTCGTATCTATAACCGTCAATCTCTATATGATGACCTTCATCTAATATATCTGCAATTTTAGCATTTATTTTAATAGATGGAAAATAATATAATTCATTTAAATTCATAAACTTGATTTTTAATTAATAATTAGATTAACGCCGTAGCTAACTGGAATAACTCTTTATTCACTTTAAGCTCCTTTTCGAAAGACTTAATCTTTCTTACCTTTCTAACATTAGCACCTACTAACGCAGCACTAAATTCTCCTTGAGTAATCTTCTCTTGAACTACATTAAATACTCTCCAAAGATCATCTCCTTTATCCTCATCTCTTTTAGGATCAAGAATATCTTCGATAGTTTCTTCATCATAGTTAAACTTTTTAGCTTGTTTAGAGCCTGGTTTAATATTAGCTCTAATTAACATAGCATCTAAAGCTAATTTATTCTTCTCTTCTTGAGTAAGAACTCTATTTTTCATATCATTAAGAACTTGAACTTTATTAGGTAAATCAGCTACTGCTTGATTTACAACTGCTCTTAACTCATCGAAAGTATAACCTTTATGCTTGATCTTGAAATCACTAAACTGCTCATCAGCAACTACCAATCCATTAGAACAAACTAACCTAAATATACCTACACTAAATTTAAAAGCTTGCATACCATCATGAGAGTTAGTCATGATAATTCTAGGAAATGCATCATCTCCATTTTCACCTTTAATCTTAATATCAGGATTCTGGAAAGCTACCATATGCTTACTAAAGATAGTAGAACCTCCTCTACTAGCTCTTTGAGCACCTTGAACAGGTAACCAACCTAATTTTTCTAAATCGTCAATAATAGTTTCAGTATTAACGAATAGATATCTACCACTAACCTTATCATTTGTAGGTTCAGTAGCAAATGCAAGAGGACATACTTTTCTCAAATTTTCTTTTGATAAATAAGTTTCACTCTTGTTGTCGAAATTTAACATAATGTCTGCCATTTTATAACCGTTTTTAAAAATTAATATACTTAAATATAAGAAAAAAAACAATGTGAACCAACTAACTCACTAAGTTTTTTTAATTTATTTCTTCCCACTCTATATCATCTACTGTTCGCACCATAAGAAAGTAATCTCCATTTCTCAATACGTGATCACACCCTAAGATATCTCTCCAAGCTTTTAAACCTTCCATGTTACCATTTACTTGAGAAACTTTAATAGTTCTCTTTAAATGATACATTTTATTATTAAACTCTACTAATCTTCCGAATCCCATTTTTTAACTTCTTTCAATAATAAGTAAACATCTATCTGTTCATCACCTGCATCCCATTCTTGATAGTTATTCATACATTTTTTTAATGCCTGTTTCCATTGAGATCTAGGAAGAGTTACTTCAAATGAATGACTATCTTCTTCTTCAAATGAAATAGCAAATAAATTAGCAGAGTCTTTTTGAAACTTTAAAGCTTCAGCTATACCTAAAACTATGTAGTCAGTAATGTCTTTAGATTGCTTAGCAAATAGTTCCTCAAACTCTTGTGTAGAATTAAATTTAAGTTCTCTCATTAGTAAGTTTTATAAATTTATAAGTATCTTTTCTCTCAACTAAAGTATTAGTAGCAAATAAGTAAACAGGACCGTTATAATCGTAAGTTCTAAACTTAATATCATTATAACTTTTTATATCTTTACCTGGTTGTTTGATAGGTTCTGTAATACGTCTAGGACCATCAAAAGATCTAAATTCTCTGCCTGTAGTTCTGTACCAAGTACCTTTTATACATACTTCAAGTACACCAGCAGTATTAAAGTCGTACTCTAATTTACCTGTAAATCCTCTTTTCTCTGCCATTATCTCTCTAAAATTACAAATGAACCAAAGTATCCGTCAAAGACTTTAATTAAGTTTTCATAATCTCCTGATGTCATTCTATCCCTAACTATTCTAAAGTCTATTCCTAATTGTTCGCAATAAGATTTAGCATAACCTAATAATACGTATGCATTACCGTCTGGTCCTGTAAGATCGATAATTACAGGTCTTTTTTTATTTATTTGTTTTTTTCTAATCATTGCTCCAAAGTAAATTTATAATCGTTTGAATACTTTCTAATTTAGCTTCAGATGTTAGGTGTTTACTATTAACAACTTCCTCAATTGATAATAACCCTTTTTGTAACCTTAATATTCCTTTACTCATAACCTTTTTTTAATTTAAATTTATATCTAAATATACGAAAAATCTAGTTAAGATCCAACTGATATCCGCTAAACTTTTCCATATAAGAAGTAATAGAAGTTCCAAATCCATCTTCAAACTTGAATCCACTTCTAAAGAATTTACGAACATTTCCTTGACCTCCTAAATGTGCTGCTGCTAATATACCAGATTCAGTAATATAAATTCCGTGTATAGTTTTACCTTCATATTTTTTTATATACCTTTTCAATTTCTTTTTATTATGCATTAGCAAAGCTTTCATAGCTTCTTCTTGCAGGAATGGGTTACTAATAAATTCTTCTTTAGTTACGTTGAATCCTAGACCTTTTAAAGTAGCCATTCCGAATTGATACTTACCCATATATCCATATCTATTAACTACGCTGTATCTATTACCTGATTCTTTAAATCCTATATCATCTAAAAAAGCATAATGATCTTTTACTCTTAATGTTCTTTTTATTTCAGGTTGTTTAACTTCTAAAAGTTCTATAGGTTCAGGTACTAATGTAAGTACAGGTGAACTATATTCTCTCATTTTGTTTACTGTAAATGCACTTAATAAAGTAAAAACTAGTAAACATAGTATTAGCGTTGTTATTTTTTTCATATAGTAATTTTTAGTTAAAATAAGTCTAAGAAAGAAGTATCTATTTTCTTTTCTCTTAGTTTTTCGTTCTGTTCTGATTTTCTAACTAAATCATCAGCAACTTTCCTTTCAAGCGGTTTCTTTTTTTTAAAAGTTGAAAGTTTATTTTTTTTCTTTTTCATGAGAATAATGTTCCAAAGAATAATAATCCGATAACTAAAATAGCTATTGCAGAACCTACTGCAGTACTTACTCCTATAAGTAACATTAAAGTCATATATAACATTTTTCCTTCTTTATTTTTCATATTCATAAATATTCTTATTGACGAGAAATAAATTCTTCTCCGGGTTTTTCTTCTTCATATAATCCTAATTCTTTAAGATGTTCAATATGATGCTCATCTAACTCCCAATCAGGTTCATCATCCTTAGTTTTAACGTAATCTTCCATTGCCTCTGCTTGTTTCTCTTCGATCGGTGCAGTAGCATAAAGAAAAGAACAATTGTAGCATAGAAACTCTAAATTATCTAAATGATAATTTTTTTTATTTCCATCCTTAAAATTAAGAATAACTGGAACTTTAGTATCGGTAACTCTTCTTTCTGAGAAACCACAGTTTGAACAAATTTCTTCTACTAGTCCTTCAAATATTAATCTTTGTTTAATTTTCTTTGCGTCAAAATGCTCAACTGGTACTCTTCCTTCTATTAGATCCATTAAAGGAGGTTCTTTCCCTCCGTTAGTAAGAAACTTAGGAATACCTTTACCTTGTTGATTCATATGAACTTCTAGTAAAGTCTTACCATTTTCATCCTTATACATTTTAGCATACTTTTTATAATGATTATAAGATACATGTAAGTATCTAGCAGCTGCCATATTAGAACGAGTCATTTTTTGAGCTCTAAGAATATCTTCCTTAGTTAATATTTTAGAAGGTCTAGCCATTAATAGTCAATTCCTTTTATCATACCATCAGTATCTACATCTTCATTAGGATGATTATCATTAGTAATAATAGTTTCACTATTAATATCTTCATCCATTATAGCTTGCATTTTAGAAGTTACTTTTTCATTAACCTTATCTTCGTCTTTATCTAAATCTAATAATTCTAAGGAAGAATGAGACGATTTACCAGATAATTCAGCTTCTCTTTTAGCTATTGCAACAGCTTTTCTTTTATCCATAATTATAATATCATTATAAGTATGATCTCCAGAACCTTCAACTGTTGTAATACCTACTACAGCTTCAGTAGTTGAACAATTAATACATACATGATAACCTAATTCTTTTCTTTTAGGGTGTAAAGTATATTCGCCACAAGCTGGGCATTGTAGCATTTGAATGTCTTGCATAGTTTTTTGCATAAATATAACCGTTTTACATTAATAATACATAAAGATACGAAAAAATACCATAGGAACCAACTAATTTAAAAAGAAAAGGCGCCAAAAAGGCGCCCTCCTCACTGATTATGTAATAAAGGTTATTTCTTATCTATGAAGAATTTAGCTAATATTACAAGTGCTACTAATCCAACAAATCCTCCTTCTCCGAAGGTACCTAATAAGGCAGTTAAATTTGCTACTACATCCATTCCGAATATAGTTTGACCAGTTAACACAAACCAAAGGATTGCTACAGGTACTACAGCCATCATAATAGCTAATAAACCTGAGAAGAATCCAGTTACATACTTAATTACATTTTCCATAATAAATAATTTTTAAGTTAAACAATAATTAAAACTTCAGACCGAACCCTAACATCATGTTAGTAGTTTTAGTCTGAGTATCGTATACAACTTTTGGATCAACGAACACTCCTTTGCGGATTGTAAACATTTTACCAATTCCAAGCTTTAGAGTTTCAGTATCGAAACTTTCTACAGCTCCATATGCAAAAAATCCTTTATAGAAATATCTTGCATCTACATCAAACGA
>Ga0163109_10002807_pt1 | contig 13407 bp, 6 predicted proteins | sample CRUFie1St13metaG_FD_108704 | JGI IMG/M metagenome (GOLD analysis project Ga0163109, IMG submission 108704) | Marine microbial communities from the Costa Rica Dome - CRUD Field 142mm St13 metaG | ecosystem: Environmental > Aquatic > Marine > Oceanic > Photic zone | place: Costa Rica: the Eastern... | reverse complement strand
TATGTCTATATCAAGTGTTCGTTTAGAACGTCTTAAGTGCCTTGTTGATGAGCTTTCAGATAGAGACCGTCAACTAAAAAGTGATTCAAGTATGTTTGTCGACTTTTTTCAAAACTTTCCAATACCCGTAACCATGTGGTCTTTAGATAAAGACGGTAATATATTGGCAAAAAGAGGCAATGCTGTAGTAAAAGAAGCGGGTGCGACTTGTTTAGGAAACATGTTTTTAAGCGATTACTCTGATGAATTTAAAGAGGCGCATAAAAAAGCGTACAAAGGCAAGAATGTAGAATTTTTTTCTGAGCTACCAGACAAAGTATATTATACTAGATTGGTCCCAAGAAAAGCAGACGGCGAAATTATAGGCCTAACAGGAATATCTTGGGATATTACGTCTAATTTTAAAATATTGGAATCTCTTAAAAAAATTGTAGATATGTGTGAGAAAGACTCTGACAATAGGGACAAGATTAAAAAGATAGCTCAAGATTCAATAAACGTAAGTAGAATAAAAAACTTGTTAGGTGATTAAATGAACAGCGGAAATCAAAATGGTTGGAATGAATATTCGAGGCTTGTATTAAAAGAACTAGAGACTCTAGCAGACGGAATAGAGTCAGTTAAGTCTGAGTTACAAGAAGTTAGACAAGAAATGGCTAAAATGCAGGTCAGAGAAGACAGGATGGAAGAAATAAAATCTTGGAAAGAAAGAGTCGACGATGTCGCATCACCAGTTCAGCTAAAAGAGCTTGTAAACGAAGTAAGTTCTCTTAAAGAATTTAAAACAAGGGCTATTACGGTTTTCGCAGTTGTTCAATTTATCATGGCATTTTCTGTATGGTATGTTAAATTCTTTCCGACAGGTTGATTTATGATAATATTTACATTTATGGAATTAAACTATGGCTAATTTTTTAAACACACAAAACCCTACTCCTTTTGGATTTTTTGATTCCGATAGAGATTTTCAGGTAGAAGCCGACTCTATGGTTGTGTTCGTCAAAAGAAAACTAGGCGACGATATATTAAGTGTAGAGCTGACAAATAAACAGATATGGGCTGGGTTTGAAGAGTCCATGTTAGAATACAGTTCTATAATAAACCAATACCAAGCAAAGTCTCAACTCTCCAACCTTTTAGGGGAAGCCACTGGATCTCTAGATGGAATGGAAAATAAGTTTTTTAGAGAAAGTGTAGAGTTTATGCTTAGAAGAGCTGAACCCTATGCTATGGAAGCCGGCTTAGGCGGTTCTTTTAACATGATGTCTGGCTCTATAAAGCTAGAAAAGGGCAGGCAGGACTATGATATATACACTGAGCTAAAAGACTCAGCTGGAGTAGCTCTATTCGACAGAGAAGATACGCCGAAATCTAAAATGAAAATTATGGAAGTTTTCCATTTTTCACCTCAAGCTGCCTACAGATTCTTTGATTCTACATCAGCTATAAACTATCTCAACAACGAGTTTTCATTCGAATCGTTTACGCCAGAAACAGTGTTTTATGTTCTCCCTGTTTTTGAAGACGTTTTAAGAGGTGGAATGTTAGATATGTCTTCTAGGGTAAGAAGGTCAAATTATTCTTACAAGATAACCGGTACAAAAATAAGAATATACCCGGTTCCTACTCAACAGGATCCGCAGTCTCTTTTCTTAAGGGTTCACTTTGCTCCTAACGTATCCAATCCCTCGTTTGACGATTCTTCTATAGCAGGTGTTAGTAATCTGTCAAATGTTCCTTTCGGTAGGATACAGTTTAACGCTATAAACTCCATGGGTAGACAGTGGGTTAGGCAGTTTTGTCTTGCAAATTGCAAAGAACTGCTAGGCATGGTTAGATCTAAATTTTCCACAGTTCCCATACCGGGAAGCGATCTTCAGCTAAACGGAGGCGAGTTAATAGCCCAGGGAAGAGAAGACAAAGAGGCTCTTAGAACAAAATTAGCTGAAATGCTAGATAGTATGACTTATAGTAAGATGCTAGAAGACGAAGCACAGGCTGCAGAAAATCTTACTACTATATTAAAGAAGCTTCCAATACCCAACGGTAAAGCCATAGTTGTAGGATAAAAAAATGGCCAGGCTATTTATTACAGCTCGAGAAATAGACTTAATATCTGATCTTACTAAAGAAATAATAAAAGACGTTTCCGGCCAAAAAGTTTATTATTACAGAGTAAGAGAAGATTTGACAGATATTCATGATGTCTATGAAGAGTCTGATAACAAAGTATTCGATCCCCCTGTAGAAATAGAAGCTAGAGTCGAATATCAGCCCGGCGTAATAAAAACAAATCGATTTGGCAATGAAGAGATCGATACTATAAATGTGTTTTTTCACGAAAGAGACATAGTAGATAAAGATTTAGAAATTAGATCAGGCGATTATTTTAGTTACGGAGAAGTGTTTTTTGAAATAACAAGCGCTATAGTCGAATCCAATGTCTACGGACAAATAGAACATTCTATAGGCATAAAAGTAGTAGGAAAACAGGCTAGAAAGGGTGCAATAGACTTTACTACGATCGGACCTAAGCAAAAAGGCATAATGGAAGATCAAGTTGTTCAAGAAGAGTTTGAGCAGCAAAGAGGTCTAAAAGAAAATGCTTCTGGAGAAACAAATGATAAGAGAGCCCTCCAGGAAAAAGGAAAAATAGAGCCTGTAAAAGAAACTGTTAAGATTAAAAAACAAAAAGATGAAGAATCAGGGACTACAGAGTCCTTTTTTTACGGTGACAGGTAATGACCACTAGAACTTTTAAAAACAACGGCATATTCGCAGTGCCTACAAAAAACAACGAGTTTTCTATACCCGACGATTTTGATATACCAAACTGTACTATAGAAGACGTAGATAGGTCGTTATTTAACTTATTCGAAAAAGAGCTTCCTTTTACTTATAGTCACAAATCAGGATCGAGAAAAGTTCCTGTTATATTTGCAACGGGCGAGCGTTTTGCTATACTAAGAAGAAAAAAGCCGCTAAGAGATAAATCAGGCGCGTTAATACTTCCTTTAATTTCCATAATGAGAACAGGTATAGCTCAAATACCCACGATGGGATCAGCCACGAATCAAAGTGCGCCAATGACGATTAAAAGAAGATTGTCTAAGGAAGACCCTTTTTATCAAAGACTAATTAATAACCAGAATTTAAAAAATTCAGATGATGTTCAGCCCGGACCTATTGGCAATGAAATACCAGCTATATCTTCAATAGATCGACCTAAGCTAGTTGCTTCAGAAGCTGATTTATCTAACAACATATTTGAATTTATAACTCTTGTTCCACCTAGATACTATACTGCAAACTACGAAATTACTTTTTGGACTCAGTATACTACACAAATGAACGATATGATGATGAGTATGATGTCTTTATATCAGTCATTTTCTCAAAGAACTTTTAAACTATCTACAGAAAAAGGTTATTGGTTTGTCGCTTACGTTTCTGAAGAGTTTAGCCCTAACAGCAATTTTGATGAATTCACTGATGAAGAAAGGCTAGTGAGACACTCTTTTAACGTAACGGTTCCTGCTTACTTAGTGGGATCTGTAGTTCCAGGAGGGCAAAAACTTTTAAGAAAATCTTATTCTGCGACTAGTTTTAGTTTTGGTATGGAAACAGTTTATAAAGAAGAAAAAAAATTAGCTCCTGCGGGCATTCAGTCTGGCAAAGTAGAGGACTACACACTAGAAGATATAAGAACAGTGGACGAACCGCTACCAGGGCAATCTATAGCAGGAAAAGAATCGTTTGCTGACGTAGATTCTAGAGGGCCTAATAAAAGTTCGCACGAAGAGTCCGAGGCTGTAGGAGACAAGGAGTCAAAAAATAGTTAATGTTTTACAATTTTATTTATTATGACCGATCAAAGTCGGTTTAGAACGATATTTAATAATAATGAGTGGATCCATGCATAAGGTTGGTAGAATTTTTAGCCTTTTGCCCAATACTTATTCAACGAAGATATATGCGCTCGAGGAGATATAATGGCTGAGCAGACATTCAGATCACCAGGATTTTTTGAGAAAGAAGTAGATTTATCAGCACCAAGCAATTCTCCCGTAGGGATTCCTGCTGGTATAATTGGGACTTCGGAAAAAGGACCAGCATTCGTTCCGGTTACGGTTGGTTCGGTTAGTGCTTTCAAATCAAAGTTTGGAAACAACAATATAAACAGATATGCGCCTTACGCTGTTGAAAACATGTTCAGTAAAGGTCAAGGTGCAGTTACGTTTATAAGGGTTTTAGGAGCCGGGGCCAACAGCACTGTCGCAGACATATCGGCGACAGATGTTCAAGGAACAGTTAAGAACGCTGGCTTTGTTCTAAAGGGTAACGATGGTTTTGTGGCTGGAGATCATGTTCCGCCAAGAAGCGATCTAGGTAAAGCTGCTGCCGGCGCTCCCGGAAGTGACCAAACACTAGTAAACTTAGGAGCCAGAAAAATAGGTTCTATACAGTTTCTAACAGCTCTTCATGACGTCAGCGATTCTGAAGTTGGCTGTTACCCTATTTTTACAGATAACCAAAGTACGCCCCTCGACGCAGCTGATAACGCAGCTGCTGGAGAAACTTCTCTTCTGAGAGCGGTGTTGATGACTCCTTCCGGTTCTACATTCTTGTTGGGCGATCACGATGTAAATTTGGCTGCAGCAGATGCTTCACTAAAATTTTTCGACACAGCAAAAGTGGGCGACGGTTCGACCGGTACCGGAAAGCAGTTCAATCTTCTTTTGACATCTTCTTCGGGTGCAAATTTTGGAAATGATCTAAGCGCAGGGTCTAGATTGTTTAAGGTATCTTTAGATCCCAATGAAGACAATTACATAAGAAGAGTTCTAAATACAAATCCCCTAAAATTTCAAGAGGAAGAACACCTTCTCTATTTAGATTATCCTGTCGAAAGTGAGCTGGCTAAGGTTGTTTCAAAGGGGGATCAAGTTGATACTGACGGAACTTCAGCGACTGTTGCTTTGGTTATGGGTTCAACAAACACTTCAACACAGCCCGGGCCTGCTCAGGCTGGACAAAACTTTATAGACCTTTTCGGTAGATACGACACGAGATACTCGACATCTAGAACTACCTCTTTTATATCCCAGCCTTTTGGCAAAAAAGAGTTTGACTTATTTCACTTTGAAACCATAGATGACGGCGCTGCAGTTTCTGATGACTATAAAATATCGATAGCTAATTTAAGAGCATCTACAGACGAAGCTAATCCCTATGGAACTTTTGACGTACAAGTTAGAAGATTCTCAGACTTAGATAAAAACACAGAGATCGTTGAAAGATATACTTCTTGTAACTTAAATCCATCATCGGATGATTTCGTAGCAAAGAAAATAGGGGATTATAAAGTAAGGTACGACTTCGATCAGGCAGACCCGGACGAGCGTCGCTTGGTTGTCACAGGAAGATATCCAAACAGATCTGCACGCGTCAGAATAGTAATAAATGAGGATGTATATAATTCCGAGGTTCCTTCTAGCGCATTACCTTTTGGATTTAGAGGCATACCGGTATTAAGAACTACTGAAACGTTGTCAGACAGATCAGCCACTGTTGTTGCAGGCGGCGCAGCAGGAAACGAAAGATTAGAAACTCCGGCAAACAGAAACGGCGCTGCAGAAGGTGGAGATGCCGACCAAGCTCCAGCTGCACTGAAGTTTGGAATTGTCCCTCCAATGCCTTTCACATTTAAGGTTACAAGGGGATCAAAATCAGCTACCTTGAATGGATTCCTAGGAAAATCTACTGCTACTGAAAGAGTAGACAATTCTTTTTACTGGGGAGTTAAGACAACTTCTCTTCCTAGAGCAAAAGATTTTAATAATAACGCAGCTCTAGCTCTACAGAATTCAAACGCCGGTTCCGCTATAAACGGATTAGTAAGATCTTATACTAAATTTCAAGGCATAGAAAAGCTGGATACTTTAGTTACCGGCTCTGCAGCAGATAACTTCAATAACAACAAGTTTACATTGGCTAGAGTCGCTTTTGAGCAAGCCGGTGCAAGCTTAGGAAGCATACCGACTGCATTTAATAAGACCGCTCGCGAGCACATGTTGAACGCAGCATATATAAGAGACGCAGCCCCTGATGCAGTAACTTATACAGTTGACGATAGATCAGGGAATCTTGATAACAGATTTACAATGGCAAGCCTTTTGGCAACCAGTTCGATTATATTTAATAGATTCACTTCTTACGCCAAGTTTACCAATGTTTTCTATGGCGGATATGACGGAGTAAATATTTTAGATAGAGACCAGGCTTTCTTTAGAGATAGAGCTTTGTCAGCAGATTCAGACGGTAAAGCTGCAGTCGATACTATAATAGATAACGGTATCGGAGTATCTGCTTCGGCTCAAAATGCGTTTGGTTCCGGCAGAAGAAATAACTACGTCGCATCTATGAATAGAGCTGTAGATATAATGACTGATGCTACTTCTACGCGAGTTAACATATTGGCAATCCCTGGAATCAGAGAGCCATTTGTTACCGATCACGCTTTAGAAAAAACAAAGCAGTACTCACAGGCTATATACATCATGGACAGCATAATGTACGACGAGTCTGGAAATAGACTTTACGACGATTCAGAAGCCCGTGCAGACGTCAGAGAAACATCTGAGCAGTTTGAGGGAAGAGCTATAGACAACAACTACGGGGCAACATACTTCCCTGACGTTTTTATAGCAGACAATGATAACAATCAAATTGTAAAGATGCCTGCAAGTATTCCTGCTCTTGCCACGCTATCCAATACAGATAACTTAAGAGCACCTTGGTTTGCTCCGGCAGGTTTTTCTAGAGGCGCGCTCGACTTCGTAACAAATGTAGATGTAAGATTATCTTCTGATGATAGAGATACATTGTATGATGCAAGGATTAACCCAATAGCGGTATTCCCTAGAGCGGGATTCGTAATCTTTGGACAGAAAACTTTACAGCAAGCTAAATCAGCTCTGGACAGAGTTAACGTTAGAAGATTGATGGTTGGAATTAAGAGACAGATCGCACAAATTGCAAGAGGGCTTCTTTTTGAGCCCAACAATGCGCAGACAAGAGCTAGATTCGTATCGCAGGCATCTTCTGCACTTGCATCTGTCCAGATCGGCGCTGGGATTGAATCCTTCAGCGTTATAATGGATGACACAAACAACACGCAGGAAGATGTAGATTCAAACCGACTAAACGGTAAGATCACGGTTGTTCCTACGCGTGCGGTTGAATTTATAGCAATTGACTTCGTTATCACAAATAGCGGTGTCGAATTCATTTAACACACTAATTAGAGATTGAGGATTTAGGAGATACTAAATGGCAGAGTTAACATTCAAGAGTCCGGGAGTTAGCACAAGGGAGATCGACCTATCCGGTCCAACTCCCATACAGCCGCAGGGCATTCCTGCTGGCATTATAGGTCCGGCTGTTAGAGGACCTGCTTTCGTCCCAGTTACGGTTGCAACATTCCAAGATTTTATTAACAAATTTGGAAATACCGATGGAAAAAAGTTTGGCCCGATAGCCATGAAAGAGTGGCTTGAGAATACAACTTCGGGAACTTACTTAAGAATCTTGGGTGTTGGCGATGGTCAAAAAAGAAATGCAGACGGATCAGTTACAAACGCTGGATTCGTGGTTGGCCAAGATTTACCCCAGCCTAGCAACGGCCTTTTAGGTGATAACACGTTCGCAGCTGCAGCAAACCCTGGAGCAGAAGCTGCTGCAACAGCAAAGTTAAGTGTTAATGACGCAAATGCAGCTCACGCACAAGTGCATAGGCAGACAATTGTTCTAACTGGAACAAATAATAACGCAGTAACATTTATGACTGTTCTTCCACTAGACGATGGAACAGGGTCAGTATCAAACGGAGCAGTTATACAGCAAAACAATATTACCGATGCTGTAGCTCAAGCTCCTGTCGCTGCAACTAACGAAGCCGAAGGCGTCGGATCTAGAGCAATCAATCCTTTTCCTGGAACGGGTGGGTTTAACCCAAAGGTTGTTGTTCAAACTGCAGACGTCGCCGCTCTTGACGCCGACGATAAGTTCGAAATAGAATTTGGAGCAAACTCTACATCTCCTGCTGCTGGAAATAGCTTAACTGTAAAAATAGTAGAAGCTGCATTCGGTTTAGAGCCTGAACAAGACACGGTTCAAATAGTTCGATCATTCGCCGGCGGCTACGCTAACGACGCCGATGTCAATGCTCTCATCGTGGCTATAATAAATGGCGCTGACGTAACGGCAGGAAATGTCGCGCGGCCATCTGGCGGCAACTTTGACGACGACGCAGTTATATACGCAACTGCAGCTAGCGCTGTTGGTAAAGTAGGTCAGACGTACGGACTAACAGCCGCTCTTGCAGTTGGCACCAACGATGCTGCCGACAGAGCTGTGTCGATAACATCATCTAATAGAACAACTGCCGACCATACTATAAAGATAAAAAATGGCGACGCCGGCAACGAATTGCTATCTCACTCTGGTCCTGAAGCTGGAAACGTAAATTTAGGCGCATTAGCTGCTGATGGCGAAGATGCTCTAGAGGGCGCAGAGTTAACGCAAGGGGATGTTTTGGCAGCAATAAAAGCAGCTATAAACATAGCTTTTGCAAATGACCCCAGCGGCGTATCGGCAGGAAACATAGCAGGAAACGATCTTACTATTTCACAGAAGTCTATAGGCATAGCTGGTAACACAGAGATTACTTCGAGAGCAGGTGCTGGCAACGCATCCAATATTGATAATTTAAATGTCGTCGGTGGAGACGCAAATGCGCCAGCTGATGATATATTCCAACTTGGACTCGGTCCCGCTCTAGACGGACCAAGCATACCGGGAAGAACCTATGCCCTTGGATGTTTTATGGCCGATGTTGGCGACAGTACACTTATAGCAGACACCGGTAGAACTGACGCAGGTGGATCAATTCCGGTTGTTAGAGGCATCTTAATGTGCCCAGGCGGTGTTGTACCAAGCCTTGTGTCTTCACTCAATAATGCTGGCAATGATTCTGCAAATGCAGAACGAGCAGCAGTTTTTAAAGAGCTAAACGGAGTACAGTATGCTCAGTTTGGCGAAAATATGTCTGGTCACCCTGTAGGAGACCTAACTATTTCAACTCAAGAGTTTACTCTTCTTTTGAATGGACACAAGAAGAACGATTTTATAGATGATTTAGACTTAAGATTATCTTTCGACCCAGAAAGTCCTGCTTATTTTGTTAACAAATTAAATACCGATCCGAATAAAATAGAGGAGATGGGCCACTACCTATATCTTCACTACGATATAAATAAGCGGTTTGCTGTACCAGCAACTAACACAAGAGCTGGAAATGCAGGAGCTGCAGCAGGTGTCACGGCTGCTTTCTGCATGCCAACTCAGCAGGGCAGAAATACCAGCACAGCTACAAACGCAGCAACTGATAAAATCGGTGTTCCTAATCTGGAATCTTTTGCGGACAGATATTCTTCAGCAAAATCTCCTTTTATAATTTCACAACAGTTTGGTGGTAGAAACAGAGATCTATTCAGATTGCACGCACTAGATGATGGCTCTGTAGGTTCTGGAGCGTTTAAGATCACGATAGAAAATGTTGTAGCTTCTCGTTCTGCTGCAAACCCATACGGTAGATTTGATGTACTCGTAAGAAAGTTTGACGATACAGATAAAATGCCTATGACCCTCGAGGCCTATCGCGCAGTTAACCTAGACCCAACTTCTGATAGGTTCATCGCCAAAGTAATCGGTGACACAAACACCTTTTATGATTTTGATAAAAACTCCGGTGGTCAAAAATTAGTTACAGAAGGAAGTTATCCTAACAACTCTAGTTACGTTAGAGTAGAATTATCCTCGGACATGAGAAACGACAATATTGATGCCACTGCTCTTCCATTTGGGTTTAGAGGAATAGATCATATTGTTTTAGACGGAACAACAGACAACAATGCCGATGCTGGTGGCGAAGGCGGTTGCACGTCTATATTAGATCACGGATCTGCACCGCATGGAGCATCTCAAGCGCTAAGAGCTGCTTTTAACAATGTGATAATTCCGCCTGTTCCGATGAGAGAGACTCTTTCTTTAGGAACTGGAGCAAAGAAGATTGTAGACTCAGACCTAACTTGGGGCGCTCAGTTCGAAAATAAGCCCAACCCGGCTAACCCTAACTCCGGCAAAAAGATAGATTCTAGTATACTATCACATGTAAGATACCTACCTAACTTTGATAAATCAGGACAGGCATCTTCAGTAGGAAACAACTCTGGCACGGCTGATGTTGGAGGTTCAATCCTGGATTCAGATAGATATAACAACAACAAGTTCTCTCTAGAGAAGATTGCAGTTATTGTATCTGGAGACCTTCCCGACAAAGAGCTTTGGGCTTACTCAAAGTACGTCAGAACCGGCGTCTTACCTTCACAGCTTGTTGACGATGAAGGCGTTGCAAAGCTTGCAGCAAATGACGACATTAGATTCCTGAAGCCATCAGACTTAGAAAACAGCTCAGTAACAAAATACATTAAGTTCACGCTCCCTCTTATCGGTGGTTTTGATGGAACTAACATGTTTGTTAGGTCTAAGCATGAATTTTCTAACGAGGCGATCAACAACGAGGCTTTAGATCCTAACGAAAGCTCTGTAAGCTCAGCGACGATCGCAACTTATAGAAAAGCGTTGGATGTAATGGAAGAGCGATCAGATGTTGATATTCAGCTTCTTGCTGTTCCCGGGGTAAGAAACGCCTTGGTTACAGACTACGCAATGGAGTCAGTAGAAAGAAGATTTGACGCACTTTATCTTATGGATATAGAGGAAAGAGACGCTTCTGACAATGTTATAAATACTAGCGCTCCAGTCTCGGTTTCTAATACGGTTAATGCGTTCATCGCAAGAGACCTAGACAATTCTTTTGCGGCTGCTTATGCTCCAGACGTGATAATACCCGATCCGAGCACAGGTACGAATGTCAAGTGTCCTCCTTCGGTTGCAGTTTTGGGAGCTATAGGGCTTAACGACAGGCTTAAATTTCCATGGTTTGCGCCGGCAGGATATAACAGAGGCGTTCTTAACTCTACTGTAGAGATTAATACCAAGCTAAATAGATCTAACCTGGATGATTTATACGATGCCAGAATCAACCCTCTGACGACGCTTCCTGGAGAATCTGGTACTAACTTTTCTAAACCTGTTATATTCGGCCAGAAGACACTCCAGGCTGCAGCATCGCCCTTGGATAGAGTTAACGTAAGAAGACTTCTTATCAACATAAGAAGAAGAGTAAGAGCAGCCGCGCTTAATATATTGTTTGAGCCTAACAGAGCTAGTACGTTAGCTGCATTTAGTCAGGCTGTTAACCCTATATTGCAAGATGTTCAGGCTAATCAGGGTGTTGATCGATTTAAGGTTGTTATCGACACAACTACAACTACACAGGCTGACGTAGAAAATAATACGATCAGAGGTAAGATATTCCTGCAGCCTACAAGATCAGTAGAGTTTGTCAGTCTTGATTTTGTAGTTTCAAATGCAGGCGGTGCAGCGTAAATAATTAGCAGGGTTATCAATGGCAGATTTCCCATTAAAACACTCTGGTGTAACAGCAAGATTCATCACCTCGTCGGCAGATGAATCTGCACCAGCTCCAATAAGTACTGTCCCCTATTGCGTCATTGGCACTGCAGATATGGGGCCGGCTTTTGTTCCTTTCAGTTTTTCTGATATTTCTTCTTTTAGGAAGTTTTATGGGAGCAGCAACGGAGAGCATGAGGCAAAAATATTAGTTAGAGAACTAATAGAAAGCGGTCAAGCTGTTACATTCGTGAGAGTGCTGGGTATAGGTAAAGGTGGGCCAACTTTAGGGTCCGGCAGAGTAAGTGGGGCTGGTTTTACAGTAGGTGAAAACCAGATACAAACCACGATTACAAATAACACTGTAGTCAATAGATCTATAGGCCCTAATCCTTTTGCACACGACCCTGCTGATACATCAGAAGCATCAAACTCTCATGGAAGAACTTATTTTCTAGGCTGTTTCATGAAAAATGTTGGCGATGCTAATCGTGAAACAAAAAATGATACCATAGTGAGATCTGGCTTAGACACTTCCGACGGATCAGTCCCTATACTAAGAGCTGTATTGATGGCAGCTTCTGGTGTTTCGCTATCTTTAAGCTCTTCTTTAACTTCTAATAATTCGCCGCTGAATGCTGGCGTAAAGGGAAAGTTTGGCGACGGATTAGATGCAGGTAGAGAAATTGGCGACATAGACATGTCTGACGCCAATCAACACTTTACCCTATTTCAAAACGGACACAAAGATGCTTCAAAAAGAGTTGTTGAGTTAAGTTTTAACCCAAGTGACGATGATATATACTTTAAGGACGTCCTAAACAAAAACCCAGAAAAACTCGAAGAAGAAGGCCATTATTTATACACCTTTTATGAAAACATTCATGCTATAGAAAGAGAGGACCCCCTTTTAAAAGAACTGCCTGTTCCTTGTAAAATAGACAGTGTTTTAGATAACGATCAGCATTTTGGCGATAACGACTTAAGCGGTAAACAAGCAGCATTTTGTTTAAGGGCAGACTCTGGAATAGGAAAACCTTCAGAGTCAGAGTTAAGTGTAGAATCCGTAAACTTTACTCCCGCACAGTTTGTTATAACAATTCCAACCGCTAAATACAGTTCTGGCCAACAACAAGTCCCAAATATAGACAAGCAGATAACAGTCGTAATTAAGTCAGAAGCTCCTCAAGATCCGCCTGCGCAAAACACTGTAGAAATATCCACGAACGGATTAGTGTTAAATAATAACTCTGACGCTCACCATATAGCGGAAAGAATAGTCGATGTACTAAACGGTAACTTTAATGCAGAAGACGATTATGTCAAGTTTGATATAGAAGCTACGCTAACTGATAAAGCTAACGGACAACTCATAAAAGGATTAACAGCAACTCAGTTAATAAATAAAGTAGCAATAAAATCTATTAGAAACGGCTCTGTTGATGATGATTTTACTATATCTAGTAATTCAAATGATTTACCTACTGTAGATTTTTCCGGAGGAATAGATAATTTACCGGGATCTTCTGGGACACAATCAGAATACGGGTTAACTTTACCGAATAATTCTGTTTCTAATAGGTTAGGAATACCTAACTTTGAAAGCTTTGAAACTAGATATTCAAATGCTAGAACTCCTTACTTTAAATCTCAAAAAGTATTTGGAAGAGTCTACGATTTATTTAAAATTTATTCTGTGTCTGACGGCGAACAAGATTTTTCTTCAATACCAGTTGTAACCATAAAAAATATCCAGCCGGCTTCGGTCATATATGAAGTTGACGGAATAATAAGGCGTGAACTAAACCT
>Ga0163109_10002806_pt1 | contig 13413 bp, 3 predicted proteins | sample CRUFie1St13metaG_FD_108704 | JGI IMG/M metagenome (GOLD analysis project Ga0163109, IMG submission 108704) | Marine microbial communities from the Costa Rica Dome - CRUD Field 142mm St13 metaG | ecosystem: Environmental > Aquatic > Marine > Oceanic > Photic zone | place: Costa Rica: the Eastern... | reverse complement strand
ATACTCTTGTTTTTCCAGCTGGTACATAAATAGTATCAGGTTCACCGGCGTCTGCACCATATAAAGAACCTTCAATCAAACTTGTAAAATCAATTGATTGAAAGAAAGATTCCATTACAGATTCTAACTTTGATAATCTACCTGATATAAGATTAAATATTTTTGGGTCAAACTTACCATATACTTTTTTAAAGAATGCTTTTCTTTTAGATTCATCACCCTTTGACATTCCATCACGAACTGCAGTTCCACTTATGTTACCAAACGATGGTGATACATAAACATATCCTTTATCTTTGTAGCCGGTATCCACATCACCTTTTTTATACATTGAGAAATATTTCTGATAACCTGGACTTGCTAATCTACTTGCGTCCTTTTTTCCTACTACTGTAATAAATGCAGTTGTCTTTTCAGGAAACTTGTCCATTACTTCATTTGGAGCGTATGGATTTTTAACTTGAACAATTTTATTAGAAGGGATTCTAAACATTTTAGTCATCACTTCTTTTTTCTCTTTGAAATTAAAAGGATGTCTTGGACCACCTTGTTTATTTGATGTACCTATGAATACATTGTTTTTACCAAACTTACCAACAAGATGTTTGTAAACTTCAGCGTGACCAGAGTGGAATGGTTGGAATCTACCTGAGTAGACCACCACTTCTTTTTTGATGTCTTCTTTTAGTATAGAGTCTACTACCCAATTTGTTAATTGTTGTCCCATGTATATAAGTATCCTATCTTTTTACAAACTTTGTAGGTATGAAATGTCTAAACTCAGATATTGTTGGTTTTTCCATTACTCCTGTTGCTATACTTCCTGTTGGCCATAGATTGTGTAATTCTTCTTCTGTTGAAAAAGATGATGTAGTGATTGTGTCTGGAAAATTTCTTAAAAAGTTTTTTTGATTTACTATATTTTGTTTTTCATCTTCGTCATTGTTTTCTAATGCTCTTTGATATGCAACATCTAACTCTTTAAGTTTTCTATCTCGTCTAAATCTAAAGTGTCCTTCAAATTTCCACAATGCAAATTCTTTATTAAAATAAAATCCCATTATACAATTCCTTTTTCTTCACAATATTCTTTAAATGTAGGGTTAAAAGAACCTGTAACAGGTCTAAGTGAACCACTTGGTACATAACTACCACTAGCGAACCCATCGTAGTCGGTATCCCATGTCCATGAATAATCATCCAAATTTGGTGGTAATTCACTTGTTGTTACTATTTTGTATTTTACACCTGTTGGTAGGTCTCTTTTTGCAACCCATTCTAATCTTGCTTGATAAACAGATGCCGTTGGGTGATTTTCCCAATGACCTGTTAATGTTGTCAACGCTAATGCGGTTACATCGTCTTCTCTATGTGATAGTATGTGTTTTTTTTCTGCCATAATCTTTTTTATTAAATATACAAAATTTTTTCTTATTATCCAAATACTACAAAGTAGATTTCATATGGGTCTCTACTACCATCTGAGTTGTTATCTCTAAAATGCCACCTGTATGAAGAGCTATAATTTTCACATGCGTGGTCAGTACAAGTCTCATCATCATTATAGTTATTCCATGCATATGTTGAACTATCACCGGCTCTACCATAACAACTCAACATCGGAACTGCCTTTTCACTACTTAAACTATTATCTAATGAAGCTTGGAAGTATTGGTTTCTATCAGTATTACCACCCGTTCCACCTGAATTAGAATATCTTGTTACAGATGAAATATTAATATGAGGGTCATCGATTGTTATGGATGAATTTGTTCCATCATATTCACTAGATGAACCAAGAGTTATTTTACACATAGCTCTTGTTAATGGATATGACCTTTCTTGGTAGTTAATATTACTATTGTACTGATAAGTACCATATGTTTTATCAGTCAGACCACCATCTGCGGTTGACCAGTATGGTTGGAAGTAGTCCATTCTCAAACCACCTACAAGCGAAGCGATTGGTGTGGCAGCCGAATCAGTTGCAGATGACATATCTACTCTAAATACTTTTTCATCAGATTTGTTAACCTGTAACCCCGCGTTATTAATTTCTGTACCTTGTGTTAATGGAGTCATTTGTATAGTTGAGTCCATGTCAGTTTTTATCGTGTACGCCCTACTACTATTATCACCACTATTACTATAATAAGCTCTAGCATAATAATATCTTCTAATTCTCCAATATTTTATACCAGAGGTCATATTAAGAGTTGTTGACTTTTGGAAACCACTACTCAATGTTGAAGTTGCTGTTTGAGGTCCTGCTGCGGTGTTATGTGATACTATATCATTTGAAATATAGTTAAATAAACCAGGAACAGAAAATGTATAAACTTGATGTTCACCAAATATTATTTCTAAAGATGTAACTAATTCTAATTTTATGTTATCACCATCTTTTACAAATATTTTAGATTCACCTTCTACAAGTTCATATGCGTGAATTTCTTCTTCTCTTGTTATATAAAATCCGTGTGTTTCAGATACATCAACCGATTTTCCACTTTCAGTTGTTACTCTGTATATTTTATCTACCAATCTTGTTTTTACCGAAGCGATTTCAGATAACATATTATATTTTTTGTAATCATCATCCCATGCACAAACAGTATCACCTTCTTCGATATCTTTTGCTTTCTTAATTGAACCATCGCCCATTAACATATCAGTATCACCAACTACGGATTCTATTCCACCTTCTGGCATTAATCCTTCTAATCCACTTTCACCTGAAGAAACATCCCATCCATATGCAGATAAAGTTTTTAAGAAAATAGTATGTTGAACATTATTAAATCCAGAAGTATTGTGTATTTCTAAATATAAGATTTGGACTGCGTATGAACCTTGACCAGTTGCTACACATTGTGTACCATTACTATAATTGTTATATGTAAAAGTAAATTGGTGATTTGTAGATTGAGCAATAGTAAAAGTATCAGAAGTCGATTGTTGTGGATAATCTGTGACCGTTGAAAGAGTTTGTGTTCCACTACTTGCATTAGCAGTTAAAGTTGACGCCGCAGTGCTAGATTTAGTATCTGTAACAGGTGAACCTGCCGATGGAGTTTGTAGACTTGAACCTGCGTTAATATTTACAAGAGGAGTTAACGAAGTATCTGATAAAATAATATTATAATTTTCAGCATCAAGTACCATTCTACTTCCACTTGCGGTAATAGACGCTTCGTCAATAGTAAACTTACCAAGTGTCGCTGAGTCGGATACTATATCACCTGATATCGATGCCGTTGTTGCATACATAGCACCATCTTGAGTTACATAGAATTTTCTTCTACTAACACCATCTGTGCCTGTTTCGTAACTACCGATACCAATAGTACCACCAAGAATTGTTGAACCTGATACCGTTCCAAAGAATCGAGCATCACCTGACCCACTTAATATAAATCCTGATGACGAGATTTCCATCTCACCATTTGATGAACTAATAGTTGCGTTAGGACCACCTATGTACATATCACCATTAGCTGCGATTGTAAAGTTATCTGATTTAACTTCTAATTTATTTGCAGTGTGATTAAACCTCATATAGTTACCACTAGCTTTACCAACTGCAAATTGTGCATTTGGTCCATCTATAACAACACCAGGCCAATTTGTATATGCATTATATCCACCGAAGAAAGCTTTACCATTATCAAGACTTAATATTGTACCTGTATTTGAACCAATATTATTTGATTTAATTGTTCCTGCTGATATAGAGTCACCACTAATTGTAGTAGAACCACCACCACCTTGGAATTCCGTAACTTTAATATAATCTACCCATGTAATACCCGCTTGACCATTGTAGTTTACGAGAAACATTGGTGCGAATGCAGTTGCCTCATGGTCAAGTGTACCTGGGTCGGTTATATCATTATGTTGTCCACCATTACCAGAAGTACCCGTTCCTTTAAAGTAACCTTTGTATATTGTCCAATCAGAACCTACATTCACGCCTGATGCTGCGAAGTAGTGTTGAGACCCAAAACTATTAGTTCCCGAGTTGTTTACTTTAGTAAGTGTAGTTTGACCAGTACCTGTATTAAATGATGTTTTATAACCTGTTACACCACAATAGAAACCACCTGAACCTGCGGTCTTTTTTACTCTTACTTCAATTTCATATAATGAATTTGGATTAAATGGTATTACTGTATTTGAACTACCCCAATACATATCATCACCAGAATTATTACCTACTTCTAAAACATTTCCAAAAAATTGTCCATAATCGGTATGTCTAACTGGTGGAGTGGCGCCACCATCGTATTTGTAAAATCCAACTCCCGTACCATCTAATTTGGGGGAGTTAAGTTGATTAGTATATGTGTTATTTGCAGCTGCTTGACTGAAGTCTTCAAAGTATAATGAGTTTGGTGTGTTTCTACCTACAAGTTCAACATCACCACTAATTTTAATATTACCATTAGAACCACTAATAGATGTCTGTCCTCTACCAAAATAAAACTCTTGTACTGCGAAGTCAACGCCTGAACCTGATACTAATAATGTTTTTTCAGTATTATCCCATGCAAAGTATCCTTTACCTAATGCACCCGAACCACTACCTAAATAGAAGTTACCTGAACTATCCATAAATGCACTAAAGTCAGATATCGATGCTGGCCCCGAACCTAATGCACTATGATATCCAAATACATCTGCGTTCATTACCAATCCGGCTGGCGATGGAGTTGGAACTGATGATAATCCACTTGCCAAGAAATCAAAATCTTGATTATCAGCACCTTGAGCACCTGCAGTACCTTGAGCACCTGCATTACCTTGAGCACCTGCATTACCTTGAGCACCACCACTACCTTGAGCACCACCACTACCTTGAGCACCTGCATTACCTTGTGAACCTGCCGTACCTTGAGCACCATCTGTACCATCTGTACCATCATCACCTTGTAATGCTACTGCGACTGACATTGTTTTATTTAATGTAACTGATGCTGAAGTTGCAGTTACAACTACCGAACCACTAAATGGTGTTGTTGCTCCTGTAATAGTTACAGTATCACCTGATAAACCTGTTGTCATATGGGAATCGGATGTTCTTGATATTACAAAATCATTAGTTACATCCGTTACACCTTGAAATACAATTATGTCAGTACTTGCACCTGCGAATGATATAATATTACCCGAACTACTTAATGGTAGTGTATGAGAGTCGTTAGTCAAGAAAGCGGTTAATGCACTTGTACCATCTGTACCATCAGTACCACCAGTACCTTGAGCACCACCAGTACCTTGAGCACCTGCCCCACCTTGAGCACCTGCCGCACCATCTGTTCCACCTTGTACCTTAAATATTTTTAATGTATCAGATAAAGAATCTTTTGATACTGATATTGTTAGTGGTAAATCAGTTTTACTAAATGATGAGAATGCTAATGAGAATGTTCGTGTTCCACTTCCATCCGATACAGAACCACCTAACGATGGAGTTGTAAATGTACTTCCACCTGCTTTAGTAATTGTGATATCACTATCCAATACTGTACCACCTAAGTTTTGTTGATTTATGGTTATATTTGCTGATGAGGGGTCTGCGGATGTATCTGCCGCATTGTCAAATGCAAATGTAGGTGTATCTGAAAGTATACTCAGTAATTTAGCCGTTGTACCATCAGTACCATCATCACCTTGTCTTGCAACTTGTAAAGACATCGTCTTACTTAATGAAGTAGATGCTGAAGTTGCAGTTATAACTATCGAGCCAGTAAATGGTGCGGTTGCGTTTGTTATTGTTACTGTATCGCCTGATAATGTTGTAGTGATGTGAGAGTCTGATGTTCTTGATATTGTATAATCATTAGTTACATCGGTTATACCTTGGAATACAAATATATCTGTATTTGCTCCTGCAAATGATATAATTTCATTTGATGAACTTAATGGTAATGTATGAGAATCATTTGATAAAAATGCACTCAATGCACTAACACCATCTGTACCATCTGTACCACCAGTACCTTGAGCACCTGCACCCCCTTGAGCACCTGCTGCACCATCTGTACCACCTTGTACTTTAAATATTGTTACGGTATCTGACAATGAATCTTTGGTTGCAGTAATCGTAAATGGAAATGCTCCTTTAGTTTGTGCCATACCACCTGCACTATTACTTCCTACAAAAGATATACTACCACTTACTATACCTGTTCCGTTACTAATATCGTTATTATCAAACGCAAATCCTGTTATAGCCGCTCCTTGCTTTGTTCTGATATTGATATCACTTGCAGCAATTGCACCACTTAAATTTTGTTGTTGGAAACTAAATATAATACTTGCAGGGTCAGCACTTGTATCACTTGCATTATCAAATGCCATTACTTGTGAGTCTAAACTACCTATTAGTAATTTTGCAGATGTACCATCAGTACCATCAGCACCTTGTTTTGATTTAGCAAGTGACATTGTTTTACTTAGTGAAACACTTGCAGAGGTTGCCGTAATTGTTATAGAACCACTATCATGGGTCAAACCTGTAACTGTTACTGTATTAGATGAAATGGTCGAAGTTACGCCTGTACCATTTACTCTTGCGAATGTATAACTTGAATTTTTATTAGTTACACCCTCAAAGACTTCCATATCAGTTACTGCGCCAGCAAATGATGCGATGTTTCCACTTGAGTCTGCCGCCAGAGTATGATTTTCGTTTGTTAAGAAAGCGGTTACTGCATCAGTACCATCTACACCATCTGTACCATCCCCACCTTGAGCACCTGCTGCACCATCTGCACCACCCTCAACCTTAAATACTTTTATATCATCACTTAATGAATCTTTTGCTACTGCAATTGTAATTGGTAGGTCTGATTTTGAAACTACCGTACCAGCGCCAGGGGTTGCTCCATTACTAAATGTAACACTACCACTTTGTTGTCCTGAACCTGCTACTACATTACCACCCAATGAAGGTGTTGTGATTGTTCCACCACCTGCTTTGGTAATAGTAATATCACCAGTTGTTAAAGGTGCACTTAAGTTTTGTTGATTAATTACAAAACTTATCGAACCTGGAGTTGATGAAGTGTCTGAGGAATCGTCAAATGCAAATACTTGAGAGTCTACTGTTACTGATAGTATTTTTGCATCAGAACCTGCGAGACCTGCAGTACCTTGTTTTGATTTAACCAAGGACATTGTTTTTGCAAGTTGTGTACTTGCACTCACTGCAGTAATTACTACCGACCCACTATCATGTCCTAATGCCGATATTGATAATACATTTCCATTTGCACCAGATAGTGTTGATGTTACTCCTGCACTACCTGTTCTACTATAAGTGTAGTTTGCAGTTGAGTCTGTAACACCTTCAAACACAATCATTTCTGAACTTGCGTCAGCGAAACTAACTATTGTACCATCTGATTGTGCTGCGAAAGTATGTGCTTCATTTGTAAGGAATGCCGTTACTGCGTCTGTACCATCAGTACCATCAGTACCATCAGCACCACCTTCGACTTTAAATATTTTTATTGTGTCTGTTAAACTATTTTTAGTTGCAGATATTGTAAGTGGAAAGTGTGATTTTGTTCCTTCCATACCACCATTATTCAAGGCGTTTCCAAATACAATACTACCACTTGCTATACCACTAAAGTTACCACCACTATTTGTTACATTGGTATTATTAAAATCAAAACCTGTAACTGATGAACCACCTTGTGTTGTGATTGTAATATCACTTGATTGAAGTGCGGCATTTAAGTTTTGTTGATTAAATGAGAATATAATATTTCCTGGCGTTGCCGTTGTATCACTTGAATCATCAAATGCAAATACTTGAGAACTTACACTTGCTACTAATGATTTTGCACTTGAACCATCAAGACCTGTTGAACCTTGAGCACCAGCAGCACCATCAGAACCTGCCGTAGATTTAGCAAGTGACATAGTCTTAACTAATTGAGTACTTGCACTAACTGCAGTTATAGTTAATGACCCACTATCGTGACCCATCGCAGTAATTGTAAATGTATCTGTGCTTTGATTAAAACTAACGCCTAACGACCCCGTACCACTAAATGAGTAATTAGATGTTTTATTTGTTATACCTTCAAATACGACTATATCTGTAACGCCTGTACTAAAGTCTGATACTACACCTGACGGATTTGCAGGGAATGTATGTGATTCGTTTGTTAGGAATGCCGTTACTGCATCTGCTCCGTCTGTTCCGTCTGCACCACCTTGTACTTTTACTACCGAGATACTATCACTCAAAGTATCTTTACTTACTGCAATTGTTAAAGGTAAGTCTGTTTTATTTAACGATAATCCACTAAATGATAAAGAACCACTTTGTTGTCCTGACCCACTTATTACATTTGATGTTCCACCTAAAGATGGAGTTGATATTGTTGCACCACCTGCTTTAGTAATTGTTATATCACCTGTTGCAATTGTATCAGATAAATTTTGTTGACTGATTGTAAAGTTAATTACATTCGGTGTTGCCGTTGTATCGTTTGAGTCATCGAATGCAAATACTTGTGAATCTAATGTTACAGAAAGTTGTTTTGCAGTATTTGATGCGGTTGCCTCATTAACTGCTTGTTGTACATCTTGACCACTTGCAAATTGTAAAGTACCTCTAATAGTTAAGTTACTCGTATTTGGATTCCAAACTAACTTATCACCTAAAGAAAAGAAAGAACCTGAATCTACATAAAATCCTGTATTACTATTTCCGTGAGTTCCTGTTCCAATGTAAAGTTTACCCGCTTCCATATTGATTCCACCTATGGAACCTGTTCTAGCGATTATACCACCTTGAAGGAATACATTATCCGTTGCAAGACCAAAACCTGGGTTTGAATTTCCAAATACATAACTTGAATTTGCCAATCCACTTAAATCACCCAATCGTGCTTTTAGAGCAACATCATATAAACCACTACCCGTTCTTTCAACAATATCCATAAACGGAGTATTAGTATCTCGTGGGTTTGCATTCATTTTAATATAACCACTACCACTTAGTCCAGTTGATACTATCACCTGACCTTCATCGTATGATTGTGATGTTGACGCTAAGTCGCCTACAAAGTCACCTTGTGACCCACTTCCATATCCTCTTGTTACATATAGTCTACCATGTACTTCGTCTGCGCCAGAATTATCACCATCAAGTGATGCCGAGTTTACTAAAATGTATTCTGTTTGAAATCCTGTTCCATCTACTTTTTTAGCTAAAAGGATTTCACCAACAGTAAAACCACTTGCATTCTTAACAGACATTGTAGTTTCGTTTGCAGTAATATTTGAACCTGTTAGTGTTGTTGCGTTAGTAACCCATAGTTGACCACCAACTGCGTTTACTGATTCTTTTTCGAATGTAGTTGTTCTTAGAGTACCTCTAATTCTTACATTTTCAAATTCTGCAGTTCCGTTTCCTTCAGAAGATATTTTCCAACCTCTAAGATTACTTGCAAAATCTTTTGTTTGCAAGATACCTTGTGGTTTCATTATTAAGTTACCACCTTCAATAGAAGAAGTAGTAATATCCCACCCACCAATAGATGCCGATACGAATCTTGCAAAACCATCAGCTCTAATAGATGACGATGCATTTGTTTCTGTTGAAGGGTTTCCTGCGATTTCTGCTGGAGTTCTAATACTATTTGCAGTAACCGAACCTAATATAGTTACACCATCCGTAATCGTACCACCTTCTAATAATACTCTTGATGCCGTAATGTCACCTGCCGCCTTTAATCTTAATGCTCTATCAGATGACCTTATTTCACTTGACACAACTTCAAATCCTGCAATAGATGCGGATGCGAATCTTGCAAAACCATCTTGGTCAATTGATGAAGATGCGTTTGCTTTAGTTGATGGTGCTCCGTTTACAATCGCCGGAGTTCTTATTTGATTAACAGTAAGTGATGATTTAATTGTAGCGCCTGTACCAATCACTAATTGGTTACTTACAGGGTCGAGGTGGAAATCAGATGAACTAATTTCAATTGCACCACCCGAACCACTAATAAATTGACTGCCAGGTGTACCAATGAAAAACTTTTCTGCTTTGATATCTAATTCACCACTACCTGATGTTGTGAATTTCATATGACTTGTATCATTTGCAGATACAAATTCAAACCCAACACCTTCCATTAAGTCTGAACCTATGACAAGATTACCACTACCAGAATAGATTAAAAATCCACCAGGCCCATCGCCAGTCGATGCGGATGTAAATCCACTATAACCAACTGATTTTATGAATCCACTACTTGCACCACCGATTTCAATACCACTACCTAATGCGTTTGATATAAAAATAGAACCTGTTATCAAAGAACCTTTACCACCTATGAAAGTAGTTGACCCTGGGAAAACTATATCTTTTAATAATATAAATGTTGCAGATGGTTCATTCTTTTTATTTAAGAATTCTATTTTAATTGTTTTTGGGTCACCAATATGTTGTGATGGTATCGGTACAGTATAGCTAAATGAATCTACTTTACTATTAAATGTATTTGTACCTATGATTTCAAACTCAGTACCCAATCCTCTTGATTTAACAGAAGTTCTTAATGTATGAACTTCACCAGCGATTGGATTTACATTTGATAAAGTAAATGTTGCTACTGTTTGTAGGTTTTGACTTTGTCCTACTGATGCGGATGAGAAGAATACAACATCCGTTGGAATCGTTGCACTATCCGTAAAATAATATTGGTGATTCTTACTACCTGTAAGTGTATGTTCTATTTGTAATATATTACTACTTGAAACACTTAGTACGGATGAAGTAAATTCAGTTGGTTGTGTAACTCCTGTTTGTCTTGGGAAAACAGTTTGACTTGATAAGTCAAATCTTATTTCACCACCAACCATTTCAGAGGTAAATGCATCACCACTTGTTTTTGTAATTACTACATCATCACCAAAGTTTGACCTTTGATACTTTGTATTAAATGACTTAGTAGTTAAAGATAAAACACTATCTCTACCCTGTCCTAATTCATCTTCTTTATTAATATCTAACTCAAATGTACTAAATGGTTGTAGACTTGAAGATACTACTCCTAATGGTAAAATCTTTTCATTGAATATAATTTCTGAACTTGATTCCTCATTTGCTCTTACTTCTACATTTCTTGTCCATCTAATTACTTCGTTTCTATTTCCTGTACCTACGATTGTAACTTTTGCAGTACCCGATGCAGTATTCTCTTCTCGATTACTTCTACCAGAATAAACCCAAATAGATATTATCTTACCTTTTACACTTTTTTTTACTTTTGGAATTTCATAGTATATAGGATTGCCTTGAGAGTCAAGAACTTCTATGTCAATTTTAGAATTCTTTTTTAGTAAGTTAGAACCTAAAAGTCTAATCGTATTTTTCCCTACTCCTAAGTATTCAGGAAATTCTGTAATTCTAAAAAATGTCGAGTTTGGGTCTGTATCATTAATAACGATACCCATACCTAGGTCACCACCACGACCACCTCGTCCTATTCCAGAACCTCTTCCACTTCGTGGTAGTTCTCTAAATTCACGGGGGTTGTTGACTTCCTTCGCACCTTCTCTATCGAACATGCGACCTTTACCTAAATTTCGTTTACCTCGTCTTCTGTATTCTAATGCCATTCATAGACTCCATATATAACTATAAATATGAAACTTTTGAGAACCCTCTAACTTTACTGATATCTATTATTTGGTCTACCATATCCCTTGTTTTGTCAATATGTGATATCGTGACAATAAAATCAAATTGTGTCTTAAGGTAATCAAATAATAAATATAGAGAATTAAAGTTATCAGTATCAAGTGAACCGAATCCTTCGTCAATGGCTATGAAGTTTGGTCTTGGTAAATTTGATACATTTATTAATGCGGTTCTAATTGCTATTGATGATATAAATTTTTCCATACCACTTGTTAGTTCAAGAGGCCAGAATTCATCCGTTCCATATGCAATATAAGAATTTATATTCTTTCCATCAGTATTTAATAATACTTGAAAATCTACTATTGGTGATAGTATGTTGTTTATTTCTATTTCTAATTTAGGAAGTACTTCAGATATTAGTTGATATGGAATTCCATCTCGTCTAACACATTTTAGATAATACTCATATCCATCATACTTAATTTCCATATCACGAAGTTTTTCTATCGACTCGTTAACTTGTTGTATTGATTTTTCTGCTAATTTAATATCAGAATTAATCGACATAATCTCTTCATTAACCTCGGATATTTTCTCTTTAAAAGTTTCTCGTGTGTCTTTAAAAGAATTTATCTTTTCATTCACTAGCTTGTTGTGCTCAACGGCTTGTTGTTGCTCATCTGCTTTTTTGATTAATTCGTTTAAAGATTTAATTTCTGATTTGTATCCATCTACTAACTTAACACAATCATCATAAACCTTACTTGCCTCTAACCACTCTTTGTCTAATACACGAGATTCATCTGTTAAGGTTTCGTAATCTTGTAAATCGTTTTTAACATCATACTGAACTCTATCGTCTAATACTTTAATCTTTTCTTTGATTAACTTTTCAAACTTAGTATTCTGTGTCTTGATGTCTTTTTGTAGTTGTTCTGTTTGTTTTACGATTGGAGTGTTTTTGTTTTGTATACAATGTTCACAATCATCGTCAAAGGTTAACTGACCTATCCCATCTAAGTGAGACCTCATATGTTTTAAGTCTAATTCAATAGTTTTACTTTCTTGCTCTAACTTATTGTATTTTTTGTCTAACCTTTCGTACTTTGTATTTTTCTTTTTAAGTTCTTTGATATCTAACTTAGATAACTTAGATTCAATATCTTTTTGCTTTGCTTCAATATCATTGATTTGTAATTTGTTAAAATCACACTCTGAGTTTTGATTATCTAAAAGAATCTGAACTTCTTTTAATTTGGATTCTAAGGTTTCTTTATCACCGATATCCTCAACAGGTTTTAACAATCTCATTTCGAACTCCATTTTCATGTTAGTATTATCTAACTTTAATTCAAGTTCATCTTTTCTTTCTTGTAGTTCATCTAAAGAACCTGTGATTGATGTTAGGGATTGTTCTGCTTCAATCAATTGACTTGGAAAGTCTTCCTTTTTATATTCTCTAAGTAATGTGTTTAGTTCTCTAATCTCTTCACTTGCTATCGCCCATAAATCTTCGAATATATCCATATCTAAAAATTGTGCTAACAGTTCTTTTCTTTCCTTTTGAGATTTTTCTATAAACCCACTACTATTAGATTGTGTTGACATCGCAGTTAAAACAAAATCTTCATATGTTCCAATATACTCACGAATGATTGCATTGGTCTCTCTTCGTTGTTCACCATTCAGAGATTCTTTTTGACCATCAATCATACGATAAAAATCAACATCTACTT
>Ga0163109_10002805_pt1 | contig 13414 bp, 8 predicted proteins | sample CRUFie1St13metaG_FD_108704 | JGI IMG/M metagenome (GOLD analysis project Ga0163109, IMG submission 108704) | Marine microbial communities from the Costa Rica Dome - CRUD Field 142mm St13 metaG | ecosystem: Environmental > Aquatic > Marine > Oceanic > Photic zone | place: Costa Rica: the Eastern... | reverse complement strand
GTAGGTGGTGTCGTTGTCGGTGCCATCGGCAAAACCGGCCGGAATGTCGGTCAGATTTGCCCAGGCGGGCACGTAGCCAGAACCGAGGTAGTTATCATCAAGTAAGTTCGTGAGTTCGGCTTCGGTGTCATAAGCGACGCCTCTGGCCCAAGCTTCGATGGTGCTTTGGTTTGCGCTGAATGTGGTGCCGTTTAAAGCAAGGCCATTGCCAGCGGCGTAGGTGGTGTCGTCGTCCACGCCGTCGGCGAGCGTTGGCGGTAGGTTCGAGATGTTTGACCACGAAACATTTCCGCTTCCGGTACTGGAATAATATTGGTCGAGGACCGTGCGCAGCTCAGCCTCGGTATCGTAGGCGACATCTCTGGCCCAGGCCTCGATGGTGCTTTGATGGATGCTGAATTGATTACCATCAAGGGCGAGGCCCGTAGACGCAGTATAGGTGGTGTCGTTGTCGGTGCCATCGGCAAAACCGCCGGGCATGCCGCTGAGATTCCCCCAGGCGGGCACGTAAGCCGTGCCGAGGTAGTTATCATCGAGTAGGTTGGTAAGTTCTGCTTCGGTGTCATAAGCGACGCCTCTGGCCCAGGCTTCGATGGTGGTTTGGTTTGCGCTAAAGCTGGTGCCGTTTAGCGCTAAGCCATTTCCGGCGGTGTAAGTGGTGTCGTTGTCGGTGCCATCGGCAAAACCGCCGGGCATGCCGCTGAGATTCCCCCAAGCGGGCACGTAGCCTGAGCCCAAGTAATTGTCATCGAGTAGGTTGGTGAGTTCTGCTTCGGTGTCATAAGCGACGCCTCTGGCCCATGCTTCGATGGTGCTTTGATTGACTACGAATTGCGTGCCGCTGAGGTCTAAGCCATTTCCGGCCGAGTAGGTGGTGTCATCGTCCACGCCGTCGGCGAGGGTTGGCGGTAGGTTCGAGATGTTTGACCACGAAACATTTCCGCTTCCGGTACTGGAATAATATTGATCGAGTAAGGGCGTGATTTCTGCTTCGGTGTCGTAGGCGACACCTCTGGCCCAGGCTTCGATGGTGCTTTGATTGACTACGAATTGCGTGCCGCTGAGGTCTAGGCCATTACCAGCGGTGTACGTGGTGTCGTTGTCGGTGCCGTCCGCGAGACTTGGTGGAATCGAGGTGATATTGCTCCAGGCAATCGTTGAAGACTCGTTCAGATAGACCGCATCAAGCACCGCTCGAAGCTGTGCTCGGTCCGTATAGGCGCGCGAACTAATCCACGATTCGATTGCGGCTCGATTAACCGCAAAAGAGTTGCCAACCAGCGTAATGGCCGTCGACGCAGTGTAGGTGGTGTCATTATCGATGCCATCTTCGAATCCTTGTGGAACGCCCGAAAGCATATTCCACGCTGGGGCATAGTTGGTGCTCAGATAGTTGTCGTCGAGGAGCGCCGTCAGTTCTGATTCGGTATCAAAGGCGACGCCTCGAGCGTATCCTTCAACGGAGGCTTGATTGAGGCTGAAGGTCGTGCCGGTTTGGTCGATACCGTTCCCGGCGGAGTAGGTGGTGTCGTTATCGATGCCATCCTGGAATCCTTGTGGAACGCCCGAAAGCATATTCCATGTGGGGGCATAATTTGCGCCCAGATAGTTGTCGTCGAGGAGCGCCGTCAGTTCTGATTCGGTATCAAAGGCGACGCCTCGAGCGTATCCTTCAACGGAGGCTTGATTGAGGCTGAAGGTCGTGCCGGTTTGGTTTAAGCCATTTCCGGCGGAGTAGGTCGTGTCGTCATCGATACCGTCGGCGAATCCGGGCGGAAGCCCCGTGATGGTGTTCCAGGTAACGGTGGAGGATTGGTTCAGATATACGGCGTCCAGCGCTGCTCGAAGTTCTCCGACATGGTCGTAAGCTACGTTTCGAATCCACGATTCGACCGATGCTTGATCAACATCGAAGGTTGTACCGCTCAGATTGAGCGCGACGCCTGCGGAGTACAATGTGTCGTCGTCGATGCCATCGGCAAAGCTCGGCGGGAGACTTGAGATACTGCTCCACGGAATATTTCCAGAACCCGAGTTTAAATAAAATTGGTCAAGGACCGCTCTAAGCTCGGCCTCCGTGTCATAACAAGCATTTCTACTCCACGCTTCGACAGCCGCTCGGTCCACACTAAATGCTGTTCCATGGAGCGCCAAGCCAGTGGACGCGGTATAGGTCGTATCGTTATCTATCCCATCGTTGAAGGCCTCTGGGATGTCCTGAACGTCATTCCACGTGAGTGTCGCCGTGTCGGCCTTCAATGCATACTCCTCAGCTGTTTTGCCGCCGAGCTTTTCGGCATTGCCTGATTCGTTGGCATAGGCCGCGTAGGCCGCAGACGCGAGCAAAATGCGTGGCCGCATCTCCGGGTCTTCGCCCATTTTGAGACCCAAATAGATGGCATCGTTGTTCTTGAAGATAGATAAGTCCAGGGTGCCGCCATCACCGACGTAGGCGAAGAAATGTCCGTTACGAAAATTAACTGGCTGCGTTTCCTGATAGAGCGCGTCACCTCCGAGGGCATCACTATATAAAGAGAATTGTACCGTGAACTCGCCGTCGAGTGGCTGGCCATCACCATCGGCGACGGTACCTTGCACCGGAAGCAGGGAGGGTGCTTTGGCTTGCGCGGGAATCGCAAGGCTGAAGAGGCTGGCGGTGATAATGAGGTGACGAATCATGGTTGTTCTCCTGTGACGGAAATATTGGCTTGATGATTAGGGCTGCTCGTTTTTCCCGCAGGGTGAGGGGCGGTGACGGTAAAGTGACCTTGGAAGTTGGTGGATGATGATTCTCCGGCACCGGTCACGGGGGCGATGATATTGGGTGTCGGCTTTGCGCCGACGCTTGCGTCTGGCATTACTACGGTACCCGCGTCGGCGGGCGGATCCTTGGTCACATTGGGTGCTTCTGGGGTCTCACAGCCTATCAACAGAACACTGGCGGCGAGCAGAGCCGGTTGGATTAGTCGCATAGAGCTAGATTTCAGCGAAATCGAGTAGAAGTCAAAAGGCGCCGAGTACTGTTTGCCTGGGTTTGGCTGGACTCTTACAATTTTTACCTAAACTTGGCGATCTCAGACGAGACTCAAGCAACAAGAGGTTGAAATGTCTGCGAGATTTCATAGAGATGTGGTTATAGAAACATAAGCGATTTGCGGACCCTATCGCTCACTGATCGCCTCAAATAGGCTCGCGTGAACTGAGGATATCGACTCAAAGTTGGCGATATCGTATTCGTGATTCCGGCTTGATGGCTCAATCGGTAAATTGAGCCAGTTTGAGTGGGGAAGGGTAAGTCTACTGATTTCGTAGAGCCGCCTAAAAACACCACGTCTCGTCCAGAAAAGATTATCTCGCTTTCGTATTCGGCCCGACTGAGTCTTGGTCGCTTTTGGACGGGTCTTTGGGTTTTCGGACTGATTTTTGGGGTCGCGACGGGCTTTAGAGCGCTCTTTGTATCATTAGTTTCGAGCGGTCGGTATACTTTTGCGTCATACAAAGCGATTGCGGAACTTTTCCCGGCTCTCTGGTTTATATTATTTCTCGTTCCGAGTGTTGTAGGCCGCTGGCATGACCACAATAAATCAGGTTGGAATATTTTTTGGATTGTAATTCCCTATGCCGGATGGCTCTACATGTTTTTCAAGCTATGTCTAAAGCCTGGGTCTCCCGAGCCGAATCAGTACGACGAAACCTAGTCGCTTTGTTACTGCGGTATTGTCAGTTCCGAGAGTGGACGCGCTTCGGCTTCTGTATCAAAAAGCCAGTGGTGAGCTGAATTGGAACTGCCTAGCGAGTCTCGGTGCTTATCAAAAAAGCGTTCGAGAAGTCTTTTTGCGGCAAACGTTTTTCCGGTCGGCTCGAATGCTCTTTCGTTCCATTTGTGACGAACGCCTACGAAATAATTTCCTTCACCCAGCACGGGACCGATAAGTGTACGTAATTCAACCCATAAGAAGTCGCAGCCACTCTTGTCATTTTGTACCCAATGGTCGCGATGGTAGAAAGCGGTGGAGAGCTCACTTGCGACTAGCGTGGCGGGGTCAATTACGATCACTTTTGAACGCGCAATTGCGAGGCCATTGGACCATCCCGTGAGTTGCGTCAGAATCAGTTCTTCGGTTCCATTTCCATCTATATCTTTCCAGGCAAACTCCGGTACACCTCCACTTGAACCGCCATCACCATATGGATAGTTGTCTCGATGCACCAGCTTGTCTTCGTGACGAATCTCCAGACCTGGTTCTTCCCAGGGCCGCCAGCATATTTTGAATCCTTTTCCGGCATGGGCGCATTGTTTTTGATGTTCGCTATTTGCGTCTTTTGTCCGAACCGAAGTCCAAGTCAGTTTGCAGGTATCTCGTTTCTCGTTATATCGAGGTAGGCGGGCAGGGGAGAGGTTACGCCCGCAATCAGTATCAAGCGGGACGAGCAAAGCGCTTCCGGTTTCTACGTGGTCGACGTCAGTAAGATTGTTCCATTTTGCGAGGACAGTCGCGCCTCCTGAAACGCCGCATTTTAGAGCGATTTGTGAAAGTGTTTCGTTTTGTTCGACGCGATATACGGCCGCTTCCTCAAGTTTTAGAGTCTGAATAAGGGGAGTGGTTTTCTCATTATGGGCTGACTGTGAATCAGCGCCACAGCCGATAACGAGGCCAATGGCGATGGGTAACAGTTTATGTCTCGCTTGGTAGGTGTAGTTTGCGGTTTTCAATCCTAGCCCTCTTGTCTCTCTTGCTCTCATTAGCAATGTTTTGACTCGTGTCTGCTCATCAAAGTTAAGGCACGAATACCTCACGACTGTACGTAAAATAACCATAGCGATTTTGTTCGAGAAGGGCCAGTTGTAAAATTAGGCGGAGAGAGCGATACGCGCTGTCGTCGCTTCTGAAGGGCTTGATCGAGGTCTGCAGTCGTCCGCCTCGTATAGCTCACAGGCAATCTCGAGCGCACAGATGACCTCACGAAGGTTCTTGCTTTCGCTGAACATCTTGAACGCGCGGGCGGCGAGCTTTCCTTCACTTCGAGTGCCGCTTCGGGCTCGCGTATATCCGATGCCTTCGGCGTAGCTTTTGACCGCTTCGAGGCGAACTCGTTCATGCCTTGCACGTTTAGTCGCTATACAGCGTCGAACACCCGATCGACTCCGTCAATCCCGGGAGAATACTTGAGTTCATTAGTGATGGTTGTTGGTGGATGGAGGTGGTTATTGTACGAACACGAAGAGTGGGCGCAGCGAACGTAATGATTATGAACGTTTATGGGGAATTGAGAAAAACCCAGAGCTTTGCTTCTATGACCGTGTGGTTCGGATATTTGTAGCGCTCTTGGCGTTCACTCTCAATCAGTCCGCTTGGGCGACCAAGCCGGTGGTTGCGGTGTTTGAGATCAAGAACGAGGCAAGATTGAAAAGAAAGTTTGTGAAACAGCTTCGTGATTTGGTCGCGGCAGAGCTGACCAAAAACAACACGTTCTCGGTTGTTCCCAATTTTGAGATTCAAAAAGCGCTTCGTGAAAAACAAGCTGACTCCTATAAACAGTGTTACGACGAATCTTGCCAAATCGAAATCGGTAAAGAAATTGCTGCGGAGATGACGCTTGCGACAGCAATTAAGAAGCTCGGTTCACAATGCATCATTACGATGCAGCTCTTCGATCTTCGTTCGGGCGCAAGTAGTAAGTCGGGAACCGCTCGGGGGTCGTGCGGGGAAGATTCAGTTGTGGAGTCGTTATTTGGATGTACAGCACAAATTACCGGCGCTTCAAAATCTCCAATCGGTGTAGCCAGGAGTACCGGTCCCTCATTTTCGAGCGGTCAAGTGACGGAAGCAAAGGGTCGTCTAATTGTAGAAGGTAGCCCGAAGGGCGCCTCTGTTGAGGTCAAAGGGCCCCAGAAATATCTTGAGGTGCTTGCTTTGCCGGCAAGCTTAGACTCGCTGGTCCCGGGGAGTTATTCGGTCAAAGTCACGGCTAATGGATATGTCGAAAAAGAGTTGAAAACGAATGTGCAAGCGGACCAAACGGAAGTAGTTCGAATCGCGTTAGATCTACTCGCAAAAATCTCAATCCGGGGAACGCCGGCGGGGGCCAAAGTAGAGCTGTTTGATGCTGAAGGAACGAGACTTGCCACGGGAAGTTTCCCGCTCAGCGGAAACGGAATCAGACCGGGGACCTATCGAGTAAAAGTGAGCCGTGCTGGTTATGTTTCTTACGAAAAAGAACACATCCTCACGGCTGGAAATTTGACCCAGATCCAGGTGGATTTATTGAATACAAAGAGTCCCTTTACGAAGGAAGTTTTTCAAATAGACAAGGACTTACCGGACTATCAACGCGAAACAGCCCAAGATTGCGTGGGAGGAAATAGATTCTCATGCATGAATTTTGCGAAAATCTATGTAGAAGGTTTAGGCGTGAAGAAAAACCGAAAGCGTGCGGGAACGATCTATAAAACTTTGTGTGATGAAGGTTATCAAACCGCTTGCGGAGAGTCCTTTTACTATGGTGTCGGAACTCCTATGGACCATTCCAAGGCAGCCGCGTTTTATAGAAAAGCTTGTGACGGTCAGGAGATGGGTGGCTGCTATAACCTCGGTTACATGCATAAAAAGGGTCAAGGTGTTGGTAAGGATTTGGGACGCGCTTTATCGCTCTATAGGAAAGCTTGTGATGGTGGTGAGATGTTGAGCTGCCAGAACCTCGCTTTGATGTATAAGAGAGGCAACGGTGTTGGTAAGGATTTGGGACGCGCTTTATCGCTCTATAGGAAAGCTTGTGATGGTGGGAATATGGGCGGTTGCTATAACCTCGCTGTGATGTATGATAACGGCGAAGGTGTTGGTAAGGATTTGGGACGCGCTATATCGCTCTATAGGAAAGCTTGCGATGGTGGGGATATGAGCGGCTGCTATAACCTCGCTATAGAGTATGATAGGGGCGAAGGTATTGGTAAGGATTTGGGACGCGCTTTATCGCTCTATAGGAAAGCTTGTGATGGTGGTGCGATGCTGGGCTGTAATAACCTCGGTTACATGTATCACTACGGACAAGGTGTCGCTAAGGACTTAAGTCGGGCTGCTTCGCTCTACAAGAAAGCTTGCGATGGTGGGTCAAATATCGGTTGTAAAAACCTAAAGAAACTTTAGTTCGAATTTCGGACAAAACATCACAAACTCCCGCTACAAAAACGAAAAACAAAGCACTCCCCGCAAATCTCATCACACCAACCCTGAATGACTTTCGTTTGACTCACTAAGTGTCCGAAATTACCAACGATAAGAGCACCGCTTCACGCCTTGAAGCTGGTGGAAGTCTGATCAAAAATGGGCGTAGGTGATGAATATCAAGAACTACAAAGGCCTGATGGCTTCTCTTGTGGGTGTAAGTTTGTTTGGGGCAGATCTGACAAGTCACGCGTCGGGGGATGCAGTGGCGGTCTTCGACATCGATGCCCGAAACGTTAAAGGACTCAGCGCTCGGCAACTGGGAAATTTTACAAACTTGCTCGACGGTGTGGTTGCAGCGAGTGGCTACCAAACCGTGCCTCGCTCGACCCTAAAGCAACAGTTGGTCGAACAGCAGTCCGAAAGCTATAAAGATTGCTACGACGAATCCTGTCAGATTGAACTGGGCAAAGCAGTGGCGGCCCAAAAGGCTTTCTCTTCGACCTGGGCAAATCTGGGCGGAAGCTGCGTGCTTACAGTGCGACTGTTTGACCTGCGAAAAGAAGTTACAGAGTTTTCGACGCAGGCAGAAGCAGCTTGCACTCAAGCAGGTCTCAGAGACGCCATCAAGAATGTCGGCTTGGCGCTCAAAGCGCGAGGCCAAAGCGTAGGTACCTTTAGCTTGGACCTAAAGGCGGGTTCGGACATCAAAAACACGCCCACCGACGAGACCGGCTATCTCAAAGTCAATGTCCACCCCAAAGGCCGCCTCGATGAAAAAGTCGAAATCTACATCAATGGTCGTTTGGCGGGCACGACGAATCGTGGCTTTTTCACTAAAGAACTGCCCCTTGGGCGATACGTGGTGGTGATGCGAACCGCGGGTGGCTTGTTCAAGCATCAGCGCTCCGATATCCAAATGACCGCGAAGGGCGTGCGGATTCCAAAAGCTGGCAAAATAGAACTTCAACCTATGTTTGGCTATTTGGTGGTGGAAGGTGCACCCAGTGATGCCACAGTGGTCATCAACGGTGAGCCCAAACCCACTTCGGGCCGATTACGTGTCGAGAAGCGCATTGGCGAATACAGCGTGGTGGTGGAAGCCGCCGGCTACTTACCGTCCAAGGCGCAAAAGGTGACGGTTCCGCCGGGTGAAGAAGCTCGCGTCACTTATAATTTGATTCGAAACGCGGGCGGCCTCGCGGTGACGGGCGCGCCGACCGGTGCTCAAGTCAAAATCGATGGTGTAGTCGCGGGTAGCTTGCCGCTGAACAAGCCCGAGCTGGATATTGGAGACCATATTGTTGAGGTGACCCAAACCGGCTTTCATCCGGTGAAAAAAGTCATTTCGGTGAAACGAGGTTCGACCGCAGCACTGGATATCAAACTCACCGAAAAACTCGCGCGACTCAAAGTCGAATCGGTGGTCAATTTTGCCAACGAAGAAAACCTGATCGAAGCTGATATCTACCTCGACGGCGTCAAAGTCGGCGCGACACCGTGGAAAGCCAAAGTGAGAGCCGAAGTCCCGCACGAAATCGTCTTAGGTCTCGGCAAGGCCCGGACGCCGGCGACGAGTGTGACCCTGCCGGAAGGTACCGAACGAAAAGAACGCATTGTGGTCCCAAGCTCTTGGGGAGGCGCGGTGTCGAACATCAAGTTCGACTTGGTCGATGGTCCTTGGGAGATTCGCTCCGGGCCCGCAGTTTTCAAAACCGATGCACCCAATCCGGTACGTCCGGGTGAAGTGCCCTTGGATTTCTTTTTGAGCGGGCAGAAAGTCGGCACTGCCAAGGTGATGGTGTCACCGGACGAAACCAAAAACATTGTGATCACTCGCCGACCGCGCACTGAAGCCGAATTGGCCAGCCAAGCTCGGTCTCAAACCCTAAGAAGATGGTTGAGCCTTGGCGCCACGGGCCTTGCGGCAGGCGTCGGGGGCGTATTTATGTCTTCGGCCTATTCGGCGGCATCGACTCGCGACGAAGCCTATTCTGCTCTCATGGCTGGTGCATCCTCGGCCGATTACAATGGACTTCGCCAGCAAGTAATTGATGAACAAGACAGCGCGGCCTCGGCCCAGACCCTCGGTGTTTCGGCTTTGGTGGGCGCGGGTCTATTTGCCGTATGGACCGCCATCGAATGGATGTCCGGGCCGCCCGAAGTGGGTGAAATTATGGGCGAGGGCGTCACTCCTGTCGCTGCGGAAGCTGCGCCATGATTTTCGTTCGTACGTTGAAATCATTATCCGTAAGTCTAGCGGTCTTAAGCCTCAGCGCCTGCATCGACATGCTGGACTTAGAGACGCAGCTTCCCACCTGCGGTGACGGAAGAGTTGAAGTTTTCGAGGAGTGCGACGACGGCAACCGCAATGATGGCGACGGCTGCAGCGGTGCGTGCGTATCGGAGGCCGGATGGGATTGTTCGGGCGTCGAGTGTGATGGTGTATGCGGTGATGGCCAAAAGTTGGGCTCTGAGGTTTGCGACGACGGCAATACTGAATCGGGTGATGGTTGTAACGCGAGCTGCGCGGTAGAAGAACGATATCAATGCACAGGCGAAGGGCCGAATAGTTGTACTTGCCTGGCTCAGTTTACCGGTGCGAATTGCGACCAATGTGCTGACGTTCGTTTCACCGGCGCAAACTGCGACCAGTGCTCGAATCCAAATTTTGCGCCGCCAGGTTGTACAAGTTGCTTACCTCAATTCGCGGGTGCGAATTGCAACGAATGTTCTGAGCGATTCACTGGTCCCAATTGTGCGTTCTGTGCAAACAACCCAGACGTTCTTTATTCGTCAGAAGTATGCGATGGGCAAGATAATGATTGTGATGGTGCGATTGACGACGTCTGGACTCAAGTGAATGCGGGCGGGCAGCACACTTGCGGTATGACAAATGACAAAACTCTACAATGTTGGGGCTTCCATGGACAATTCCTCGTCAAGCCACCTTCTGGAGCGTTTCTTTCAGTGAGCTCTGGGTTTGAACACAGCTGTGGTGTCAATATTTACAACACGACTTTGTGCTGGGGTGGCCAACGGTACGGTCAATCGAATGCACCCCCAGGCAGCTTTTTATCGGTGAGTGCAGGCGGAGCGCACACCTGCGGTATCAAGACTGACAATACGGTGGTGTGTTGGGGCGCCAACGTTGATGGTCAATCAAATCCGCCATCCGGCACATTTCTTTCAGTGAGCGCTGGCGGATTGCACACCTGTGGTCTGAAGACGGACAATAAGGCGGTCTGTTGGGGGGCAAATGAATATGGTCAATCAAATCCTCCTTCTGGTACCTTTCTTTCGATGAGCGCCGGCACTTATCATACCTGCGGCGTGAAGAGTGACAATACAGTGGCGTGCTGGGGGGCTGGGAGGCCAGGGCAGTCAGGAGTAGACCGGCATTATGGTCAATCAAATCCGCCATCCGGCACATTTCTTTCAGTGAGCGCTGGTGGATTGCACACCTGTGGCGTCAAGACTAACAATACAGTCGAATGTTGGGGCGGGAATGACGAAGATCAATCCAATGCGCCCTCTGGCTCGTTTGTTTCTGTGAGCGCTGGCGGAGCGCACACCTGCGGTTTAAGAAATGATAATAGTGCGGAATGTTGGGGTTCAAATGGTTCGGGTCGCTCGACTCCTGTTTGTGAGTAGTGTCGAGAACGATTCGAAAAACTAGTCTGTATTTGCTTTTTCGTTTACAGCGCTTCGCGTATATCCTGCGAGCTCGACTTTGCTATTGCCCGCTTCGCTATCTTGGTAACCACGATGAAGATCTAGTAAAAGTGTCAAGTACTGTCGGATAAAAAGGCGGCCGCGATTAGGAGGGCCGGTTCGCGAGAACTCAGGCAGAATCACGGTCTCTTCGGCCAACGTCAAGAATGAGGTCGTCGAATGGCGGCAACTAAGGTGTTGCCACCACATTTATGCGGAAATCGAGCTCGTCTCGGTACGTGAATGCCCCCGTCGAAAACGTTAACTTAAGCATGCTAAAATCTAATCGGTTTGCTCGAAAGCGGCCCTGTGCCTGGAAAGCTCCGTCTTGGGTCGTGATTCGAAGATCTGCTTTGACCCTCTTGGTTACTCCGCGCAGTGTCAAAGCGCCGTTAACCCTCGTCCAACCATTTGCCCGTTGTTCGCAGCTTTCGGAAACAAAGCTGATTGTTGGAAATCTCTTTGCATATAGTTGAGGCTTGCGGAGTATCTTTCTGCGGAATGCTGCCTTTTCTTTTTCGGTCGGCATACCTTTTTTTAATCGGTATTTCGCCCTGGAGTCGCCAGGATCGACTTGGAGTGAATTTACCGGGAAGGAGAGATTCAGCTTGCACTTGCCCACGTCTCCAGCATTCCAGATGATGGTTCCGGTCGGTTGATCGGTCTGTACGACGTGGTCATAAGCAGCCGGTATCAAGCGTTCTTCGAGCTTCCACAAAAATGCGATTTGGCTTTGCTTGGCTTGAATGGTGTAGGCGATTGAGCCTGTCGTCTTAGCTCTTGAGGTCGCGACAGTAGGCTTTTGTGCCAATGTGGTAGGGCAGAGCCACGTCATTGCCAGAGATAGCGTGAATACGGTTGTTAGAGCGCTTAGAGTTTTAGTCATCGGGAACACCTCTACGAGTGAATTGGCATGACTTATCGCAGATTCGAGCCCACTTTGTCCACATCTCAAAAGTCTCAACGTTAAATGTTTTGGCAATTTCTTCCGCAAAAAAAATTCCTTTGTAAATGGTGAAACGTGCCAAAGACGCACAAAACGAAACTCATTCGTGATGTTCCTCAAGTGTTCTCAAAACCAGAAAGGTTTGCGTGTGGCTTCTCAGCTGTTCTGGTTCGTCCATCGAGGGCCTTGAGGTTTGTTGAGAGATTGTGTGGTTTCGGACGACTAGGGAAGGTGGGTTCGTAAAAAAGCTCTGAGCGCTTTGATGCAAGCTCACGAATTAAATCCTTCGCTCACGGTTAAAAAAATGAAGACGGATAAGGACTACGACCGGATTCGCAATACGGCAGTTTTCAAATCTCTTCTTGAGAATGAATGAAAGCGCGGTTCGAGTAATTCGGCCTGAGCCATATCCTGTGTATCGATTGTCTCGGAAGCCCACAATCATACATTATGGCTCAAACTTCATTTATGTTGCTTATCGTGGAAGTTGATTACAGTGATTCCCACATTCGATTGGAGTATTTTGTGAGCGCGTTGATTTTGTGGACAGGTAAATCAATGGCAGTTTCATAAATCTCGGATTGAAGCCAGGCTATTTCTTCGTCTGGTTCGGGAGAAATCGTCCACCAAACTTTACCGTGGGGCAGTGCAGGGTCTCTCCATCTATAACCTCGGTTCTTCAATAAGTCCTTTTTGTCGAAAGGCGCCCGTATGGCGCGAATGAGGTAATCAGGTCTCTGCGATGCTTCGCGTACCATATTCAATACACGTTTTTGTGATGTGGGAAGTGTTTGGGCGAGCAAGCCGACGCACGCCTCGCAATCCGATAAAGCTCGGTGTGCCTCAAAGAAAAAGCCGAACTGCGCGCCAAGATAGTCTAGCTTTCCTGCGCTGAATCCTTCTTCGATCCAATTTACAGAAAACCACGAGCAGCCCCACGGCTTTGCTTTGAAACATGGCCAATGTTTTTCGACCATCGGTCGATCAAAGCGGGCATTATGAGCGATGACAAAATCCACTTGGTTCACGATCGCTTCGACCTCTTGTTCATCAATAGTGTGGCCCGCGACCATTTCGTCGGTGAGCTTATGCACGAGTGAGGCTTCTTTTGAAATGGGAACAGCCGGTTCACGGATTTGATTGAAAGCCTGCTCCTTGTAGACGTCGATAATGCGGTTGGTATCGACTTCGTAATCAAAAGCGAGCATGGCCAACTGAATAACGTCATCGTCTTCTGAGCGCCCGGTTGTTTCCACATCAACCACAAGTCCTCGTTTCAGTGGAGCGCCGCTTGGGTTGTTGAAGCGGGGAGGGATACAGAGACGTCGTAACACACGGTACTGATCGTCTGAAACGGTGGACTGAGGATCCACGACCGCTGAGATGTCAAATTCAAAGTGCTCAAAATCATTCATGTTCGTCTGATGCCTCGCTTTGCGTTATAAAATGAGCACCCCCGCAAGTCCACAGGGCGCGCAGCCCGACGTAGTCATGGATATACGAAAAGGAGCACCTCGTAAGCGATACACGCAGGCAAGCCCGACGTAGTCATGGATATACGAAAAGGAGCACCTCGTAAGCGAAGAAGCAT
>Ga0163109_10002803_pt1 | contig 13419 bp, 1 predicted proteins | sample CRUFie1St13metaG_FD_108704 | JGI IMG/M metagenome (GOLD analysis project Ga0163109, IMG submission 108704) | Marine microbial communities from the Costa Rica Dome - CRUD Field 142mm St13 metaG | ecosystem: Environmental > Aquatic > Marine > Oceanic > Photic zone | place: Costa Rica: the Eastern... | reverse complement strand
TGGGACCACATTATTGGCAATGAACCTACTTCAACAAAAAAAATGACAGTGTCTGTGTGGATCTTCAAGACGGGGGAAGGAGGAGGAAATCCAATTCCTAGAATTTTTGAAGTAGGTGCATTAAACGATCCTGACATATATCTTTCTTTTGATTCACAAAACTACAACGTAGGGCAACTTCAGTTTGGTGTCAAATTAAATGGTGTCCTAGCGAAATGGACTACAGATGACAGCGTAGTCAAAGACAATGAGTGGACGCACGTTGCAGTGTCGTATGATGGATCAAATAGCTTAAATAGCGATGCCAAGATATACATAAATGGTGAGTTAAAAGAGACATCGTTTACCATATCGACAGGGCACAAGCATGCAACATATAGCGGAATTGCACACGACTCTTTGCCTTTTGTAGTCGGAAATAATTCTAACGCCTACGGCAGAGGCTTTGAAGGATCAATGGCAGAGTTTTGTGTGTGGAACCAGGTGTTAACACAGGAAAACATCAGGGCGATATACAACGCATCTCAGAACGACACGATAAGAACTTCACATTACAGCGGTTTTCTCAACCATTCACCAAGAATTCAGTCTATTGATTCTGTTAATTATCATGATCGCCATGGAGCTTTTAATGACACGTCGATGAGAGGATTTGTAGATCCAAGATATGTGTCTGTCATAGAGTTTGTAAGAGCCCCTAGAGATGGTACTTTTAGAAACGAAGGCATCACAATATCTGAAAACAGAAACTCTACATCCAAGTCAAAAAAGTTCGAGTTTCAAAGAGGTGTAATCTTAGGGCCTGGCAATATTAGCGTTGACATAAGAAGAGCAAGAACACCTGCTCAGTGCGCAGAAAAATTTGTCGAAGCTGTAAATCAAAACACAGAGCCTGGTTGGAGCTTTTCTGCAGAGCTTATTACTCCGACAAGAGTAAAATTAATTCGAAACAGCATGGAAGATGTTGGAAAGAAATTTCTTTATGTGACATCTAATACGATGTCTGACTATTCGAACAAGACAGTATCTGTAAGGGAAAATGATAAGATCGTAGATTTCGAGATAAAAACAGATCAGAGGTCTAGTGTTCTTTTAAGATTTCCGTATGGAAGCCTGCCGGTAGACAATCAAACAATTGGTTTTGCATCAGCAGACAATGTTACAAGAACTTACAGGCTAGGTGGGGTAGGAACCACTACGGGCGCACTAGACAATAACACTGGGCATATACTTGTCAACAACCACTTCCCTTCAGGTCAAACTGCTGAGTTAGTCCTGTCAGAGCTTAGAGATGCAATTCTTTCCAATTTAGGACACACGTCTTCTAGAATTGAAGCTACCCTAGTTGATAATAACACAGGTCTTTTGCTGACACAAGTAACGCCAGGAAATGCTGGAAATACTGCTATTACAGAAAACTTAACAGGATTGCAAATTGCTGCAGGTTTTTCAAATGCTTCCGGGACAAGACTAGGAGAAAGGAAATATTTGGTCAATGCATATAATTCTTCGTTTTCTTCAGCTACTTGCGCGCAACAGATAGTCAACACAGTTAACCTTACTGAATCTTTCCATGTAGTCGCTGCCATATCATCCAGCACGGTGACACTTAGTTCAAGCTTAAACAATGACCTAGAAGCTACTAGTGATACAACAGCTATTACAATTAGAGGGCAGGAACCAAGTCTAGACATCAGCATAAGAGAAAAGTTTGTCAGAGAAGTTTCGCCATTCAAAGCCGGTCCACGATCATTCGTAAACTACCCGTCACTTGATATTGCTAGATCACAAAGGTCTCTAAATAGAGGCAAGAAGTCAATTGCTTTTGATGGCGGAATTAGAATAGTTCGACCGGTCAGCAGAATGGAGCCTGAAACGATTGTGGTAGACGCAATAGAAGATCCTTACAATGAAGCTTTGTCACAAGCTGCGTTTGGGTTTGAAGAGGGGGCTGACGGCGTATCACCTGAGAGAGACCAAGACTCCAGCTTTTATCAATCGGGATCGTTTGCTGCTGTTTCTGCATCATCTGTTAGAACAAAAAAGCAGATTGTTATTGATATGCCCGTTTCTACCGGAAGCAATGAAATTGTTGCTTCGATGGCTTACTACAACTTCGACTTGAGCAAATGGGAAATAGTCGGTAATCTACCAGACCGACAGGAAGGTAGTACGAATGGGAACCGTCTGACTGACTTTAAGCAATACATGCAGTCACAAATGATTGGATTTACACCTTCCGCCAGACTCGAGTGTTTTAATGCCACCCAAACATATTCAGGAGTCAGCTTTAACGAGTACTTTGAAGTTACCGGATCCGGTGACAATACTATCAAGGGTAACGGAAGAGTTTTAGGTGCAGGATCTCTGGCTTCACCTACGAATGTCTTTGGGTTTCCAATGGCACCTAGATTTCATGCAACAGGTTCACAACACATCGACATGTCGACAAAGATTGACAAGCCTTTTGTGTTGGAAAAGATAGTTGTTGAAACTACGTTAAGATCAAAGCACAACACAGAGCAGATTAGGGGTGGCCACCCCGGCTCTTTGCAAAGTTACGTCAACGGAGCTCTTCCGGGAATTCCTACTCCTGCACTTTTTAGTTTTGAAATTTTCCCAGACCAGCACTGGGGTAATGGAACCACAGGTCAGATTGTATTGACATCTACTGATGGTACAACAAGAACTTACATAGGAAGAAACTCAGAAGATCTGGCACAAAACCAGTTTAATTATGCAGCAAACTCATGGGTACAGTCATTGACCAACTGCATACTTTCAGATCACGGACATGCCGGAAAAATAATTCCGCACCTCGAAGCGTCCGAACAAATTTTTCATCTAACTCAGGCTACTCCAGGTTCTGAGGGTGAGACTCGCGTTGATATAACAGCAGCAGGTCCAGGTTTTTCTAGTTATTCACAGTACAACGCTTACGGAGACCCAAGTGCTTACTACTTCAAGAGTGGAGGTGCTTCAGGATCAAAAGCATTGACTAGCGAGACCCCTGCTGAAGGTCCTAGTGTTGATTTAGACACATATACAATGTTTATTCTAAACCAGCGCTTAGCAGGCACCGGGGCAGAATTAAACTCTTTGCCTGAAGTAACTATTGGTGATGGAGGAACCAGAAAGTCTCCTTCGGAAGCGGGAACAGACGTAGTCAGCCTGATATCAGAAATCGGACAAATACCGCAAAGCGTTCAGCTTACTGCAAGGCATAAGCTTAATGACGGATCTTACGTAACACCGGCTCCGACTACAGTAAGCACCATGAGAGATCTAGTGACTTATGCCAGACTTACAGTTTCCCCTAAAAACTTTGATGAAGGGTTGTATGACACAGGGGCAAAAGATTTAAGAAAGTCTTCTGACTTTGTCGTTGAGGCTGAGCACGAATACGCGCCCTTTAAGGTGCCATCTTTAGAAGTTAAGTTTAGAGCTGATGCTAGAGGTTGGGAATTCCGAAGGCTGCGGGCTGTAGTACAGTCTGCAGACGGAACTGTAAAGCACTATGTGATTGACGAAAGAGACCCAGCAGGAGCTGGAAGTGCTACGGGAACAGTCGTCAATGGCGAAGTTGTTGTTAACACTTATGGTGTGGCTAACAATGGAATTGAATTGGCTTCAAGGTATGAAACTGCTCTAAAGCATTCAAACGGCCACGCAGGAAAAATAAGAGTGACGAGGTCTGACAGAACGTTGACTCTTACAAACACAATTTTGTTTGATGTAAATTATCAAGGTAATGGCCCGGTAGACAATGCTGACATCAAATACGCCGACTCAGAAGGAAGCAAATTTTCTATAAGTGCACCTTGTCGTGCTCCTGTTTCACAAAACATTCACTCTTCAAACAGAAAAGACGGCGCGCCCGCCCTGTTTAGAATAACAAATGGATTCTTTGAAATGAGTGGAAACACACTAGATGTGACAGGTACACCGTCAGACGTGCCGCAGTTTATACAGGCATCGAAAGCAAACTTAGGTAGGACACTAGCTGATATCCAGTCAGGTCGTGAAATTTCAGGAGAGAACGCATCATCAGAGACACTATACACCATGCGAGGCAATGGTAATGCTGATCTAAAAATTACTGCTTATGAATTTGACGCTAAGAATTCTCCTTACGTCATTCTTCCTGGAGACAAGCTTATTTTTGGTTGGCAGTCACCGGTGCCGACAACTATTGGTGAGCTGTACGATGGTGAAACTGGGAATGCTAGAGCTCCTGCACGATCGTCAATTCTATCTTTCGCTTCGGGTGACTCTAGAGTAATTTTATACGGCTATGAGCTGCAAGGAGAAAGAGAAAGCGATAGAAACTATTCAGCGTTTTCTACGGGAAACAGCAAATTCTTTTCCGAGGGTGTGGGGGACATTAGAGTAAGAGATCAATTTGAAACTCACCCAAGAATGGCTTATTACGGCTCTTCACTTGATGAAGTGGTTACAGGCAGCATGAAGCCTACAATTGTTGGTGATGCTTTTACTACAGATGAGCAATCAGGATCGGGCAACATAAAGGCAGTCAGGCAGGTCGTAGGAAAAAACTCACAAGGAACTCAAGGAAAAAAAGGTTCCCTTCTAAGAGGAAGAAAAGCAACAGATTCAGGAGAAATATATTACGACTCGATGGCACCCAGTCTTAGAGGGTTAATGAACGTAGATAGAGTTAGAATGCTGGATATTACGACAGGATCAGCAGGACCTAACATTAGCTCTCCTTCTATTGTTTTAGGAATGCCTGGATCATCGAAAGCTTATGCTGACTTCCACGCTGCCAACCTTTCGGGAGAAAAGCCTATCTGGGATAATTGGTATTCTAGCTTCCCGTTTGAGCCTAGATACTCGGGAATCAATAGAACTCCTGTTTTAGAAAAGAACATTCAGCAGACAACATTTAATGATGACCTTAGTTCAAAAACCAGAGAGCAGGTAGCAGGAGTTGCAATTGCCCTCTTTGACAATGTTGGCGATCTTAAAATTAATGGAGGTACTCTAAATACCGGTGCGCAGAAACAGTTCTTGCCAAGCCCATCAACAGCTACACAGTTTTACAATGATGACTTAATTAACTCTGAAGCTTATGTGACCTGGCGCACAAATGCTTACGGTGACAACGATTCAAGCCTAGAGCCGCAAGATCCAACGACTTCAACTGCAACGATGAAGCTTTCAATTTCAAACTTTGCGCTAAATGGAGCAGATCAAGCAACTCTAAATTCACAACCGACGACTGCTCATGTTGTTGAATTTTCCTTAGCGGGTGTTTCTTTTGACCTGGGATTCAATCAAGGCACAGGAACATCTGATAGCAATACCGTTTACTTGCTGGATGATAGAATTTTAGGTGAGCCCACTGTCGTCGACGGAACCCCTAGCGAGCTAGTTCGAGGGAGATCTTACAAGATTGCTAGTGCTGATAATACTGACTGGTCTAGTGTCGGTGGGCCTAACCCGGCCGCTGTAGACCAGGTTTTTGTGGCTAATGCAACTAATGCCTCTGGTGCTTTGGGAAAAGTAAGATCCCAACCCATAACTGCTGAAGATTGCGCAAAACTAGTAGAGTTTTCACTACTCAGCGCTTTTGCAGGCCTTAGTGATGTTTCTATTACTAGAACAGGTTCAGATATAACAATAACTGTCACAAATAGGGCGTGGATGACAACCCCACAAACAGGCGGATACGTTCAGTTAACTCAAAACGGATCACCGCTTGCCTCAACAGACTTCTTGACACAGGCATCTGAGTTCAGCGGTAATGATCTTGTAAAGATAACTGGAGCACCCCTGACTGCCATATCTGTTAGAAAGGCAGTTGGTAACAATGATGATGATCACCTTGAAACTGTAGCATTCGCATCTATTCTAGCTGATCAGCAGCCTAACAGGTTAAGCTCAGAAACAGTCGATATCGATTTGACATCAGGAACAAAAAGCGTTGCCGCCATTCATGAGTTAGGGAGCACAATAGAGTCTGACTTAGAATATTACGGCAAACTATTTTTCGGAGCAGGTGATGGAAAGTTTAAGTCACCTATCCACAAGATCAGCCAGCCGTCTGACGTCTCTCTAAACGCTGTAGATAATCATAGAATCGCTGTTAAGCACGGTTTTGTTTCTTCACCTTACAATCTTGCGTGCGACTTTATTTTGCACCAAGATGATGGATTTGAAAACACTAGAACATATACGGGTGCAGACAGTTTAATGGGGTGGTGGAAACTGGGCGCTCATCACAGCAACGTCCTCGCGGACACATCCTCCGCAGGCACTTTGGCGTTGACCGCACCTTCTGAAGTCAACGAAAGAACGATTGTAATTCGAAATGGTGAGGCAGGTTACAACGGCACCACACTTAATAAGGACAACACCGGAGGAAGTTGGCTAGCAACAAATGCCACCATACATGCAAATGTCTCAACAATAGACATAAAGCACGCAGTTACTTTGGGCGGGGTTACTCAGATTGATGCTCAAGACACATATATGGTTACAAGCTATGAGGCGGGCCAAGTCACACTCACCCGCGTAAGCCCTGCAAACAAAGGCGGACAGTGCTCCTCTGTAACAGGAGAGCTTCCTTCCACAATCGATAGTAAAAGACAGTTTAAGCTTAAAAAAGACACAACTGACGTTACAACTGTTGAACTAGCTCCTCCGATTCTTGCTAGTGCTATGGCTGCATCAACCGTGTATGAAGTTGTTACATTAGGAAACACAACTTTTGATGGTGCCGTTGGTTCTGGATACTCTGATGACCCTGTAGTTGTAGGAACCACGTTTACTTCACCCGGGAGTCCACCTAGCTCTAGCGATGGCGAAGCTACAGTTAGACTAGCTGCTAGCGGTGCAAATAAGATAGTTGTAAAGATAACTGCATCGCAAGCAGATGTAGCCGGATCTAGTGACAGCGGAAAGTCTGTTAGGGACTTGATGGTTAAGGCATTCAATGGTGTAGAAGACTCAAGCATTGTTTACGCCACATCAGGAAACGGAGTTGCAGGTGTTGGCATTCCAGGTGTATTTGCACTAAGAAAGTCGGCCACAAACCAGTTTGAAGTGGCAGCTCTAGATGCAGGCTCTGCTAATAATTTCGGCTCAGGTACTGGGTATCAACTGTCAACAGGAATAGCTGGAGGGTCATTTACAGACGGTGATTTTGCATCAGGTAGAGATGCCCCATCAGGCACTAGCGCATCATATATTGCCCTTAGAGATGGTAGTTACGAGAGAAATTCTGTGTCTAACAGCTTTTCTAGAAGTACACCCTCTTCTAGAGTTTCATTGGGTTCTAATGAGTTTAATGGTACAAACCCTAACCAGGGATACAGAATCGGATCAGCTGTCAAGTGGGACTCGATCATCGGAAATACAGTTGCTGTCGCTGCTGAAGATTCATCTGAAGTCGATCACGGAAAGATAACTAATTTGACGAACGGGACTGGCGATGGAGCTCCCTCAGATGACGGAACTGGAAAGATGACCTTCGCAGCGTGGATCAAGCCAACAGATTCGACCAAGAGCTTTTCTGAAATATTTGGAATGGGCTCGTGGAGTGGTACCATGGAGTCAGGAATTCAGATATTTGTGTCTGGCGGCAGGCTGCAGGTGACAAATCGATTCGGCCGACCTGACGGAAACCTACTGTCCCAGATGAGCTTTACTACTAGCCCTAGCATAAATGACAATCTTTGGCATCATGTTGTTGTGACTTACGATATATCAAGAGCGACGATCGAGGCCTTAAATCAGACTGGCATTGACGCACTCATCTCTTCGGGAGGGTCCAATTACACGACTGGTGCAGACTATACAGGCATAAATAAGTCCGGTTTGCAGATGCTCATAAAGCCAAAAATTTATCTAGACGGTGTTGAGTTGGCAGTCACTCGAGGCGGCGGTTCTAATCCAAATTATTACTGGGGAGGCATCAGAGATGAGCAAAACTCTGCTGAAGTAGCCGAATGTATTTTAGGAGGTCTAACTAATGACGCTCAAGGTGCCTACACATTTGCCGGAGAAATTGCTGAGGCTGCAATTTGGAAAGACGTGCTTTCACAATCAGATATCTTGGCCATCTACGATTCTACATGCCCATCATACATTAACGCCTCTTCAGAAAACCCACTGTCAACTAGATTTACCACAGTTGGAATAGGAACAACTTCGACACCCGAGGTTGTGTATGCACCGACTACTTCTGATCATCAGCTATTCAGTGGATATACAGTTAGAGATAAGCTTTTAAGTTTTGACTCTTCCACTTCTGCTAGACAAATTACCCTTATTGAAGAGGTTAAAGCAGGTCAGATGGTGTCAATTAAAATTGCAGGTGCTTCTTTTACGTGGAACACTGATTACGGAGGAGGCAACCAGGCACCAAGAGTTAACACATCCTTAGACAATAGAGCGGAAATAGTAGAGCGAGACGCAGAAGCACTTAGAATTGTAGTGTCAACTGACGGAGGATCTACGTGGCAAGACGTTGACGACCTCGCTACAGACATAAGGCATGAGAGCGACTTTGATACAACAGGAACACATGCCCCTGCGACGGGCCTAATTCAGGGTTTTCGTGGTAACGGCAACCATCCTATTAGTGATAGAATGTCTGCTGGAGCGTTTAAGCTAGGGAAAACAGCAAATGATGCAGCATCAGGCCCAGAGCACTACCCATCAATTAAGTTTGTTGCCCCGACAGACCTAAAAGTTGCGGTAAGACAAGCAGTCAATAACGGTTTATCATATGACCATTTCTTCTGCAGATATCTTTCTTTTAGAATTACACAAGGAGACGCAGAGTCAGCATCTGATGTGTTTAATGTCCCAAGGACAGGAAAAGCAAACTATTCAATGCAGGCTCGAGCTGAAAAGATTGTCTTGAGAGGCTCAAAGTACGGGCTAATCAGCCCTGTAAAACTAAACACTTCTGCTATTTTTAGGGCAGGATCTTTTGGTAATCACAGAGATATGCTGGAGCAGAGACAGCTTACTAGAACATTTGATGGAACAACCCCGTCAGAAGCACCGGTTCAAGTAAGCTTTCTAAAAAGAAAAGAAAAGACAGTCGTCAGTCCTGAAGAAACAAATAGTTCAAATTTGGATGTTTTCTGCACGTCTTCGCTCCCTTATTTTGATGGAATCGTAAAAGATAGAACTTCTCAACAGCCAGATCTCTTGGACGATATTGATGTTGACATTGTAACGACTGTGGTGTAATAGATGTCGACTTCTAAGAAAAAGTTCTCTTTAGATAAGCTCAAGAAGACAGACCAACTAGTTGTCAGGACAGGTCGAGAGAAAAACATTGACAGGGTAATTTTTCCCAACCCTGTAGAAATTGGTCTAGATACACAAGAACTGAGATCCTCTCTTACTACACACGGAGGAGTCAAATTACCTTCCGGAATTCCTGAGATAACTTCAAATGTTCTGTACAATGAAGCAGGTGTTCTAAAATTTAACGGAAAACCTGTAGTCACTGGGTCTAATGGAATAGTTCATTTAGAAAGATTAGGTGTCACGGGTTCTATGGATATCAAGGGCCCATTAAGAGTGACAGGAGGAATTGTCACTGATGACGCCAACTCAGAGTTTGTTAGAGCTGGTGACAGAATACAGGTAGTAAAAAATGAAGATGGCTCGTACACAATTACAGCTGATGTGCAAGGTGCAGGCAGCGGATTTGCAAATCCACAATACTTGACCTTGGGAACTTCGAGTGATCTAAACAACGAAAGAGTGTTGACACCAGGAACAGGAATTTCAGCTACAGACGGAGGTGCAGGCGGAAGCTACACAGTGTCAGTTGATACATCTGTAGTGCCAAGACTCGGGTCTCCTAACACATTCACAGAAGACATAACTGTTTCTAGCACAAAGCGAATAAAGGGTTCTATTCAAAAACTAGCTGATGGAACAACAAACTATATTCAGGCAGGTTCGAACGTTGGAGTCGCAAACAATCCTGACGGCTCCATAACGATTTCTTCTGTGGATACTAACACAGACACTACGTACTCAGGAGGGTCTGGTCTTACTCTGACAGGTACTACATTTAGTGTCGATCTCTTGCCGGGAGGAGGGCTGCAGTTTACTTCAGGCCAAGTATCTGTAAACACGGGTGCCCTAGTTTCTGCGGGCTCAGGTTTAAAGTCTACCAATTCTAATACTGAAATATCTGTTGAACCTAGCGACTTTGCCGGAACAGGCTTAGAAGAAGACGGTTTAGACAATTTAAGAATATCTGCAACTGCTGCAGGTTCAGGACTGACAGGAGGCTCGGGATCACCACTTTCTGTAAGTCCGGACTCTACAACGGGAGGAAATGTAGCACCAGTCAATGTGACTGCATCAGGCGTCGGTGTGGACGTGTCAACTGTTGCGGGTGACGGAGTTAGCGCAGACGGATCAGGAAACCTCAAGCTAGATATCAACAACCTGTCTAATAGTTTGACCACAGGTGCAGACTCTGACTTAGTTGCAGTTGCTGATGCTGACGGATCAAACGTCACAAAGAAGATGGCACTTTCAGACCTGAAGTCATATGTCAACGCAGGTGTTTCTGCATACACAGCTGGAGACGGTCTAGCGCTTTCAGGTGCAGCATTTAAGCAAAGGGCAGTAATTACTGTAACTGCTGCAGGAGCAAATTTTGTTATTGATGGAAAGACTAGGCCTCTAGTGTCTGCCCCTAAGACACTTGACTACTATTTTGATCTTAGCGATAATAGCATGACAGGAAGAGTTTTCGCACTTTCTACGACTAGCGATGGTACGCATGCAGGAGGGTCGGAGTTTGTAAACGGCGTCACATCTGGCGGAACACCAGGGTCAAGTGGAGCATTTTTAGAAGTCAAGTTCACCCAAGAAGACCCGGATGTCCTTTACTACTACGACGGTAATACATCAGGCATGGGAAACAAGCTTGTTACAGGGCTTGGATATTTGGAAACAGATTCTGCATCAGTTACTTTCGCAGGAAAAGGAAAGTTTCCTCAAGGCTTAGAGGGTTCTTTACAAAAACTGTCAGACGGCACTACAGACTTTATACAAGCAGGTTCGAACATAACAGTCACCAACAACCCGGGAGGATCCATTACGATATCTTCTGACGTTGGGTCTGCGTTTACAGCAGGTGACGGTATAGACATTGCTGCAGGAACTATAAGCACAGATCTCAGGGCAGGAGGTGGTCTTAAGATAACCGGGACAGAGCTAGAAGTAGACGACTCTGTCGTTCCTAAGCTTGTAGGTGCAACCTTTACAGGAAATGTCACTGTTCCAGGCGCTGGAGGAATTAGAGGTTCTATTCAAAAGTTATCAGACGGCACTACAGACTTTATACAAGCTGGATCTAATGTCACTGTCACAAATAATGCCAACGGATCAATTACAATAGCGTCCTCCGGCGGCGGCGGAGGTGGAGGAGGTTCCGGAACGATTGGATCAGCAGAAGACGGTGGAGGATATCAAGACGGTCTTTTTACTGACTTTACTACTAGCACCAACGTAGGAACTGCAGTTGATAGATTTAACGAAGTTCTAAAAGCCTTAGCTCCTGATCCTGCTCCTAACCTCACAACAATTAGTGTAACTACAACAGGAGTATCAGCAAAACTTTCATTTGGCACTAGTAACACCTTAGGAGGTTACACAAATGTAGGGGACAGCGCAGGGCTAGGCAGCGCTGTCAATACAAACGGCACATATCAGTCTGCAACTTCAGGAAACAATGTAAGAATTGGAGTAATTACGTCAGGAACAAATGTCACAGGAATCGTTGCTAGCAATGTGACAGCTAATACGTTTGATAGTGGCGAAGTCAACTACCCTGCTCAGAGCATAGGCTCCGGAGACCAAGGAACACTTCAATTGTGGATCAATGGAGTGCTAAATAAGTCGATAAACCTTGCTGACGAGAGTGTAGGGTCCGGTGCACCAGGATCAGGTACTGGGTCAGATCTTACAGGCGGTTCAGGCTTTACTAACATATCTGCCACTGCGTTTGGGAAGTTTTCAAACGGAGCAACTTTTCAAGTCTTTAAGCACAGAACTGCTAGATTTCAAGTGGGATCTGAACACATGCGCAATGGTTGGAATTATGTGCAAATTAGACATTCAGTTGGTGCCACAAATTACACGACAAACTTTGTTGAGTGGCTAGTAGATGAAACTAAAGATGGGGGTGAGTCACCTGAGCCGCTATCTGCAGGATCAAATTCATTGTCAGGTTTGTCTATGACGGGTACGAAGTATTTGTCAGGCGTCAAATATAATACGGGTGGAACTGCAAACTATGCAGTTACGGTCACAAACGCGTATAGAGATGTTTATTCTAGTTCTAACATGACATTTACGACTGTCAGCTGTACAGTGCCTAGCCAGTCATTTCCATTAGTTGGTGGCGGCGAGGATAGCTCAAAGTCTTTGTCTGTGACAGCAGTTTCGACCATCAATGACACAAAAATGCTAAATGAAAGCATGAGCGTATCTATTAATGTTCCGCATCCATTGAGGGCAAATCTTTCAGGCGCAGGATCTTCGTCAATATCTGGAATCTTGCTCTACAATATCACTGAAAACTCTACAGTGACTTCTGAGAACTTTTCTGGTGAGACCTATAGGTTACAGTCTGGCACGTATGACAATCAATCTGACATAAGTTCTGGAACATGGAACAGCTCTTCTGGTATTGACGCAGGAGGTCCCGTCGGTCATGTCGGAGGCTTGATGGTTTACAACAACTCTCTGGTATCTCCTACAAACGGAATAAACGGTGGAGACTTTAGAAATTCATCTGATGGTGGAATTATTTTGAACGGACCGTCTGGGAATGTTAATTATAGCAGTACGGGAGGATCAAAGCATTACTACCGGAGGTTTACTAACAACACCGGTGGGTCAAAGACGGATTTTAATTTGAGTATGAACACATCAGGAACGAATATTGTGAGTAGCGACACATCTCTTAGCAGTACAAATGTGCATGTTTTTGTTAAGTTACCACAAAATACCGATGGATTTTCTACAGCATGGCTTGACATTAGAAAGGCTTTTGCGACTGGCCAAGTAGATTCTGATGGTGATGGATGTTTAGTGGGAGCTTTCGACAGTTCAGCAAACTCAACAAATAGATGTACTTTTGGTACACAATCCGCGGGAAACAACGAATATATAATCTTAAGGGTGCAAGCTGACGCAAGCTGGACAGGTAACATAAGTCAAATTTCAGTTAGCTGGATCTAAAAGGAAAAACAATGGCATTAAACGAAACTTCGAAAGAATTTATTTCACTTAAGAAGCTGCAAGGAAAAGCACACACGTCAAACAATAAGGGTTTGGCAAACGAGGCTCTTTCTTCCGGCTTGACGGTATCTGCAAAGACAGTATTTAGTACTGACATTCCAG
>Ga0163109_10002801_pt1 | contig 13424 bp, 14 predicted proteins | sample CRUFie1St13metaG_FD_108704 | JGI IMG/M metagenome (GOLD analysis project Ga0163109, IMG submission 108704) | Marine microbial communities from the Costa Rica Dome - CRUD Field 142mm St13 metaG | ecosystem: Environmental > Aquatic > Marine > Oceanic > Photic zone | place: Costa Rica: the Eastern... | reverse complement strand
CTAAAGGAAGTATTTAAAATTGCTAAAAAACTAAGTGTTCCTATGACACTTGAAACTCACGATATTGAAGGTGATCTTAAAAATGTTCAAAGTTGGAAAGAATATAAATAGACATTCATAGGTTTATTTTATCTAAAATTTATGTAATATCATATAATGATTGATATAAAAAATATTAAAATGCCACATTATATTCCGCTTATTATATCAATAATTATATTAGTAGTATTAGTTAACTACAAAATTAAGAACCCTTTTTGGGATAAGCAACCTGTTATGCGACCTTATACAAAAGGGCATACAGGAATAATATCAAGAGCTCCCATTTTTAATATTAAGCTGAAACGTGGGCAAAAAATTATTCTTAACAATTATTCGATTACAAAGATAAAAGAATTTTTACAAGATAATTTTTCAAGCTATTACAACACAAATACAGGTTATTTAGATTATTCTCTTAGAAAAAAACAGGCTCATAATATCGTTCTTCTTCAAGATAATAAGATTATAGGATTTATACATTCATCGCCACTACTTGTTTATATGAACACAAAATTAGTTAAGTTTAGATATGTCGATTACCTATGTATACATGAAAAATACAGGAATAATTACATGGCTACAATATTGATAGCGTCAATTATTAAGGTAAATAATAGACGACAACCTATAATGTTTAAGAAAGATTTTGGAAGGTTACCTTATGACCATTTTATTAAAACTAATTATCACATAAAAGATCTTAGAAAGCATAATCCACAAACAACAAATAATATAAAATTGCTCACTCCATTCAATTTTTATAAATATCTATATTTTACAAATAGACTACTTAAAAGGTATACTATTCGTAGTTTGTATAGCAGGAAAGATTTTTTTGATTTATTTTTAGGAAAAGCTGTTATGGAGTATTATATACTTACTAATGAAAATGGTCATAAAACTATAATTATAGGCAAAAAGACAGTATATAAACTCGATGGTGCTATTTTGAATTGTTTTGAAATTGATCTTGTTTTGGGTGAATTAAGATATCTAAAGAAAATAGACGAGGATTTATGTAACTATTTGAAATCTAACGGATATAATTACGTATGTATTGCTGCTATAGGAAGTAATATAAAGTATATCAAAGACAATAATTATAAAGCAAATTCAAGAGTATATTATTATACATATAATTATTCAATGCCTAATATACTTCCCAATGAATGTGTTATAAATATAAACTAATAACTTAAAGCTACATTATTAATATTTAATAATATGTCTTTTACGGATCAATACAGTCATAACTCGTATAATATGATCATTGACTTTCACCATCGATATTTAGCACCAACTAATACAACAGATACTGATAATAAATCTTTATCAGTTCTAGGTAATGTTATGGTATGGGGGTTAATATTAGGAACTCTTTTGTCATATACTCCACAATATTACAAAATATATAAATCAAGAACAACCAAAGGTGTTAGTGAAAAATCAATTATATTTGGAGTATATAGTTGTATATTTAATGTTCTTGGAACTGTTCAACAAGATTACAAAAGACTACATGATTGTTCAAAAAATAATAATTGCTATAATGCTTTTATACCTATAGTTCAATTATGTTCTCCATTTCTGTGTATGTTACTATTATATTGGTTTTATTTGAAGTATATTTCAGGAGAATATAGTCTTGTTAATCTGACTAATGGAGATGAACGTATACTTGTCGATACTTATTTAAAAAGGCAAGCAGTTTATAGACGTGGTCGATACAATCTGTTTGTGTGTGCTTTTATTACTACATTATCTCTTATAATAAATACATTAGGCACAGAATATCATATAGTATCTTGTGGAAAGATTTTTAATGTAATAAGTGCTATCTTAAGTGTTGTTATGTGGATACCACAAATAGTTAAGACATATGAGTTAAAATCAGCGCATGCTCTTTCGTTAATCGCACTTTCAGTACATTCATTTGGATGTTTTATAACCATAATTTATCAAGGAGTCATTATGAAACAAAATTTCCTCGTTGTAACCAATTATTTAATAGGTGGAATTTGTGAAGGATCTATTGTATTGATGGTATTATATTACAGAAGACAGGCAAGAAAGTTTAAAACAGAAATGGATATGCTACACGAAGATTTAGGCGGCGATCAATTTTATAATAGTTGTTCAATCAGAGATGATTATGAAAGTCATGTGGTAACATTGTAATTAAATATAAATAAATTTTATTTATAATTAATCAATTAATGATTTAATCGGATTTTTCTACGACTCTGCTGAGGAGACCGTTGATGTTCATGAAAGTGTAAGTTTCTTTGGCATCAAGTCCAAAGAGTTTTACAAGTTCTTTATCGGCTTTCCATGATTTACGGTTTTCAGCAAGTTGAAGTTCTTTAGTTTTGATGTAGGCTGATACAGCTTTCATCATAGATTGACGAGTGAAACCACCGTCTTCAGCAGTAACACCTTGTTTGTCAAGGAATTTTCTCATGGCAGCATTTACGCTTACTGGACGTTGACGGACAGTTCTGCGAGGTTTGCTGGTGCGTTGAAGACGACGTTGTTCGCGTTCGACTTCTTGGCTCAATTTTTTAAGATTACGATGCATCTCACGAGTTTGTTGTGCCTGTTGGGCAGAAATTTCAAGAAGTGCTTCAAGCATCTGTTTTACAGTAGATTCGGTTTCAGGAGTAGTAGTAGTTTCTGGGGTTTGTGTTTGTTCGCTCATTGTTATGCTTATTAATATTGCTTTAGTTTTAAGTATTTATCAACATTGTTAATAAATATGTTAAAATATGTTATTTTTATAGTTAAAGAAGCTTAAAAATGTTCAGTTTAAAATTTATTTATGCGTGTAATTGCTAAATTTTAAATATTTACCTATTATTCTCAAGAAAATATGTTAACTTTTTCAAATTAATTGAATTACTTATAGTAATTTTATGATTATTACTCACTTTTAATTTGTAAAACTTAGGATATTCTATTAATTCTTCTGAATTAAGAAATTTCTTAGTCATATCTAACCAATAACATTTAGGTATATTTGAATTGATAAATAGATTTGATTTTTCTAAATTAATTACATCCGAAGGTTGAAGGAAGTTAATGAATTCTATTTTATTTTCAAGCAAATATTCAATTATTGGATACATTCTCTAATATTATTAAGAATTAGTATTTTTTACAACACGAAAAAAGAAAAACATTAAAAATAAATTTTTATCTTTTAAAAAACAGAAAATTAATTAAAGATAAAAAGGTATATATACATTATATGGCTGATAATGACAATTCTAACGCCCAAAACAAAAATAATAATGGACTAAGTGCATCTGAAATAGATAGGCAAGTTGATTACTGTCAAACTAATCTTAAAATTTTGTCTCAAATTAAAATAGGTGATAAGCTATGCTTTGATGCTGAAACAAATAAATTCTGCATTGATCAATGGAGTTACACTCAACCTATAACAAGATGGTGGACAAGCGAAGGTAGAAAGCCTACTATAAAAGCTATTGAAGATTTTATCTCTCAGGTATTCAAAACAATTGATAGTGTATATTCAAATGAAGTTACAGATAGTTACACGGACGTTAAGAATACATACTACACTAATATAGCAACTAACCCAGCAGTGTTTCATGAAGAAAATTCAACTATTTTACTTGATTTTATAAATGAAATCAGAAATGCTATTGGTGGTTTAAATAATCTTAAGCAAACTTATTCAAAAGATGTCGCAACCATTTCATCCCTTGATATTTCAATAGAAAAACTCAATGTTCGAGTTAAGAAAATACAAGGTATTCTTCAGATATCTAAAAGCGAGTAAATATGTATAATATATACTATACTTATTTACAGTAATATAATCAATATGGTCATCAAAAGAACCATTATATATCCTCGATTACTTAAGTAGGGTTTTATATGTTTAATTCCTGGTTTTGTTTTGTTTTTATCTAATACTCTTAGAAACATTTCTGATAAGATTATACTTATAGTTAAAATTATTATAGCCTTGACAAATCCCATATAAATTATATAAAGATAAAAACGTAAAAAAATATAACTATGAAGAAAATAGGTATTGCTTGTATAAATCATATAAATGCTCTTGGATATAAGAATAAATTGCTATATTCTATTCCTAATGAACTTAAGATATTCAAAGAGATCACAAGTCATACAGTATCAAAAAACAGACCTAATATTGTTGTGATGGGAAATAATACATTTAAATCGATGAGATCAAAACCTTTAAAAGATAGATTTAATTGTATTTTGAGCACTAACGCGGAATATTTAAATAAGACGAATGATGATAATAATCTTAAATATTTCCTATCAATCAATGATATTCTTGAGTTTGGAAAATTAAACTATAAAGATTTCAATAATATGTTTATTTGTGGCGGAAGTTCTGTTTATGAATATTTTATTAACAATAATCTGCTTGATTATTTAATTATTTCCCAGATAAATAATCATGAATATAGTAAAGCTGACACTTTTTTCCCATCTTTTAAAGATTCCTTCGACAAACAATATAGTCATAAGCACTATAATCAACCTGCTGTTCTTATTGAGACAAAAGATAAACTTAATCTAGATTTTACATATACTATATATCAAAATCCGGAAAGTAAGTTATTATCAGAGCATTACCTTAATTCTGTAAAAAATATGATAGGATTCAATGACTCCTTGGTAAAAACGGACGATCTTGGTGAAAAACAACCTATAATTGATAATGAATGGGCATATCTTAATGCTTTAGGAGATGTTTTACATAAAGGAACTATTCGACAAACCAGAAATTCGAAAACAATATCAAAATTTGGTGTTAACATGAGCTTTGATATTTCTTCTAGTTTTCCACTTTTAACAACTAAACGAGTATATTGGAATGGTGTTATAAAGGAACTATTGTGGTTTTTAAATTCAAATACAAATGCTAACGATCTTCATAACGATAAGGTAAAAATTTGGGATGGCAATTCGTCACGTGAATTTTTAGATTCAAGAGGTCTTACTCATTATGAAGAAGGAGATTGTGGTCCAATTTATGGTTTTCAATGGAGAAATTTTAATGCTAAATACAAAGGTATGGATGTTTCTCATAAAGGAGAAGGGGTTGACCAACTTCAAGCAATTATTGATCAAATTAATAATGATCCTACATCAAGACGCATGATTATGAGTGCATGGAATCCAACTCAACTAGATGAGATGTGTCTACCTCCGTGCCATGTATTATATCAGTTTTATGTAAGAATTGACACTAAAGGAGACAAGCATTTATCTTGTCAAATGTATCAAAGATCAGGAGATATGTTTTTAGGAATTCCATTTAATATTGCTTCAACATCTGCTTTAACCTATATTTTATGTCATATGACAGGATGTAAGCCAGATAAAGTTATAATTAATATTGGAGATGCTCATGTCTATGGAGATCATATTAATGCTGTCAATAAACAATTAAGTAGAACTCCTTTTGAATTCCCTAAATTGAATATTTTGGGCTCACCAAAAGATAAAATTGAAGATTACAAAATAGAAGATTTCGTAATTGAAAACTACAAGCATCAAGGAACTATATCTGCTCCTATGATAGCTTAATTATTAGCTATAATTATATTTAAACATTTACAAATTGTTTAAAGATAAATCTATAACATTGGATATATGTCATTAGAAAATAAAAACCGAGACGAAAATGATACTAAAAGTGTATCTGCCTCAAATGACTTTTATTCATACGTAAATAAAAAATGGTTAGATGACCCTGTTAATAGTATTCCTGATGATTATTCTTCTTGGGGAGGTTTTACAAAATTGTATGATGAAGGTCTTAAAAATCAAATTAGTATGGTTAAAGATCTGACTTGTAAAGAATATAAAAGTTTGAACCCAGAACAGCAAAAAATTACTAGTATTTGGAATGCTTCATCTAAAAGATTCGATAATTGGTCAAAAAATAAAGCTGATTATATGCCTATTATTAATGAAATAAGTATTCTTAATAAGCTACTATATAGTAATATTTTAGTTAATCATAAATCAGCACATTTAAATAATGTTGCTAACTATTTACATTATAGTCAAGAAACAGGAATAGGAAATGTATTAGATTTTGATAAGGGAAGTGATTTATTGGTTACTAATAATGTAGTTCTTGATATAAGCACTTGTGGTTTATCATTACCAACACGAGAATATTATTTAGAAGAATCTTATTCCAAAAAACTTGATATGTTTAGAAGTCATCTTAATAATGTTAAAAGAATCATTGAAGATAATACAGATATTGTATTAGATTCTAATTTTGTAGATAATGTTATAAATTTTGAAACAAAAATAGCAGAATACACAATGAAACCTGAACAATCTAGGAGATATGATGAATATTATACAAATACTGATTTAGTAGGACTATACAAGGATATTAATAATATTCGAACACTTGATAGTAAATATGATAACTACAAAGATAATAAACATTTTTTACTTTCTTCTGAAGAAATTGCTTCAACCGAAGTATTTTTCGAAAAACTATACGAATTATTTAATTTTAGAAGCATACTGAAAAGAAATATAACTAAAAATTTTGATGATACAGATGAAAGTAAACCAAAAACAGAGCATATTACGGCATATGATGGTGATGCGATTCGTAGATGTCTTCATCTAATTTTTGAACCTGCTAATTTAAATAAATATATCTGTTTTTTAACCTATAAAATTATAAAATCATTTTACAGTGTAACTTCAAAAGAACTAGATAATGAATTTTTTGATTTCTATCAAAGAAAAATGAATGGACAAAAAAAAGAAAATCCAGAAGATAAACGAACTATAGGTGTTGTTAATCAACTAGCTGGAGAAATGATGGGTAAAATATATGTTGAAAAATACTTTTCAGAAGAAGATAAATGTAATATTGAAACTATGATAGAAGGCGTTTTAAGTATTATGAAAGAGTCGCTTGAAAATAATGATTGGTTAACCGAACCCACCAAAAAACAAGCTATTCATAAATTATCTAAATTTTCATATAAAATAGGTTATCCAGAGAAATGGAAAGATTACAGTAAATTAAATATAAATTCTGATATGTCACTTTATCAAATATACAAGGAGTCAAAAAGATGGAGACTTCAAGTAGAATTTTATGATAAAATTAACAGTAAAGTTAATAAAGATGAGTGGCATATGACTCCCCAAACTGTGAATGCCTATTATAGTCCTACTCTTAATGAAATAGTATTTCCAGCCGCAATTTTACAACCACCATTTTATCATAAATCTATAGATACAATTAATAAAGATTTGGATCTGGGTTCAGACATAGACGGTATTAACCCACAACTAGTTATATTAGCTTCTAATTTGGGAGGAATAGGAGCAGTTATCGCCCATGAGATTACACATGGTTTTGATGACCAAGGTAGAAAATTCGATTCAGAAGGAAATCTAAATAATTGGTGGACAGAAGATGATATTAAACTATTTAATCTTAAATGTGATAAAGTCAAAAATATAGCTAAAGACTATAAATATGTAAGTTCTGAAAATTCTGATAAGACTGTTGAACACTCAATGAATCCTGATTTAACAATGGGTGAGAATCTTGCTGATTTAGGTGGTTTAAGTTTGGCAAAAAAAGTTCTAAAAAGTAAGATTATAAGTGAAAAACTAAATGAAGAAGCTTTATTTAGAATATTTTTTAAGTCATGGGCAAATATATGGAAGTTAAACATTAAACAAGATAGAAAATTAATGTTATTAAGCTGTGATCCTCATGCACCTTGTGATTTCAGAGGTAATTTAGTAAAAAATTGTGATGAGTTCTATAAAGCTTTTGATGTGAAACCTGGTGATAATATGTATTTAGCAGAAACAGAGCGTCTCTATATGTGGTGATTATAAATTAAATAAATATATAAAAATAATGTATTTATATATATATTATGCCAAGAGGATACAAGCCAAGAAACAAACGTACATACAACACGGCATCTAAAAGAATGCCGCCACCGCCTGCTAAAGCTCCTAATAATCAATCTCAACAAGGAATGGGTATAGGTCAGTCATTTTTAAGTAATATGTTCCAAGGATTTTCATTTGGAGCGGGAAGTCAAATCGCAAGAAATATGTTTGGTGGATTAGGTAACACTCAGCCTACTCCTGAATTACAACCAATACCTTTGTATAATGAATCAAATGAATGCCAAATCTTAAAAAAACAACTTTCTGAGTGCAACGAACAATACGTGCATGATTGTGAATATTTGGCAAAATATGTGGAGTCTAAATGCTCTTAAAAATATTCAATAATAGACATTAATACTCTAGTTGGGAAGATATTTGAAAATTTTATTTTCAGAAGCCTTTTAAATTTTTTATTAGATACACGTCTCCTGTGTTTTTCCCATTTATTCACGCTATTATGATAAAGTCTGTATTTTATATGCTTCAGGATCGATTCTTTATTAGGATTATAATATGAGTAAAACCCTCCATCATTAATATTAAATTGATTTATGAATTCATTCGTAATATTGTACATAGGATATATTTCATTTGTAGGAACAAGAGAATCTATTTTGTGATTTAATAAAAGATATGTATCTAATAAATATTGCCTCCGATCATAGTTAGCGAAACATAAATTATCTAATGTTTTACATTTTTTACAGTATCTGGCTTTTTCTGTATTTTCGTAATCAGCTTCAGATATATTATTTTCTGTGTTACAAATTAAACACAACCAGATCATATATTTATTTAAATAATAAGATTTAAATGATTATATGTATGACAATATCTTAGCTATATTTTATTTATATATTATTTATCAATGTGTAATTGTAGGTTTGTTGGTTTTAGACCACCTAGTTTTTAGTTACTTATTGCTACTAGATATGATGATAAAAAAAATATTAGTGTATCCTACTATATTATTTATTAGTATAGCTTTTGGAATGGCTCTCCTTTTTACCTATAAAATTGTAAAGTTAATACTACAAGATATCAATATCAGGACTGTTTCTTCCGGTTGAATTGATAGGCATTTTTGTATTAGACCTTACTGTAATCTCAATGTTATTATTTTTACTAATAGTTTTCTTCTTAGAACTAAAATCACAAAAACCAGAGCTAAGACACCATTTTGAAAATACACAAATTATGAAAATTAGAATAACAATAAGAATAGTGTAATTACCAGTGTTCCAAACAAAATCTTTGGGACATTTAGACGCCCTTTCTGTAATAAATATACCTGATTTTTCTAAAGCATCATTATCAAAGTTATATACATTATTAAATTTATCTGTAATAGTGATATTTCTTCTCTGAATATTATTAACACAGTTTGACCAATTTCCAACATTAAATATTAAATCGACCACGTTATTACCTTTTGTTTCATTCATTTTTTAAACTATGAATAAAATTAATTTTTGTATTCAAATTTTTAAGGTAATGTATCATAAATATCTATTATGTAATATTTTATGGTAAATTATTAAATAATATAATTATAGATGTGAATAAGATATGATAACAAATAATAAAATTTGAATATAAAAATAATTTATAACTCAAAACATTAAAATGTGTAAGAATAACGATGACGTCACTCTTTCTGAAAATAGAGATAAAGAATATAAATTTGAATTAGAGCCACTAGACATTGAAAAGAAATATTACATTCCTCAGTTATATTATAAAAATCATGATAATCTATGGAGAAATGGTAATCAACAATCTACATATGAACTTATAATTTATGTAAGAAGAAAACTCACAAATAATACATCATCACAAACTACAGAAATTGATTATCAGTGGATACAGCATATTTATGATATTATTAGAACCCATCCTAAAAAATATGGAAAATTGGCACTAAATGATAATTGGTGTCATCATTTTACAGATGAACAACTTCAAAACTTTTATGATCTTGTAGAAAATACGGATTAAGTTTTAAATAAAAGTTGACATTCTCCATTTTCTATTTTTAAAATATTATAAGCAGTAGTATATAATTTAATATCATACTTAGTATTTTTTTTGTCTAAACTTTCATTATCAAATGGTGATTTTAAATTAAATAATAATTCAATCGATTCAAAGTTGGAAAAATTGCACGCTCCCGATGGCTGATATTCCTCTGGATTAATTGAAAAACTATAAACCATAGTTCCTCTTGGTAAAACTCCGGTATGATGATTATATGGTTGTACTTTATGAAAATAATTATAATCTCTCGCACCTAATCTTACATCACCATTAAGTTTTATTTCAAGCGATTTAACTATATTTTCCGTAAAATATTTATAGTTTGCTTGTGTTATTGTTGGAATATCACGGATATTTCTAAATTGCCAATTATTAACCAATTTGTGTAAATCATTATTATTAGGGGCTTCATTAGCTTTTATTTTATTTTTATTAATATCATCTAATAAAGTTATAGGGGATTGATTATCATTAGTAACTTTAAAAATTTCTTTTCTCTGTTTAGTTCCTCTGAAATCAACTTCTATAAAAGTTTTATTAATTATAGGATAAGTAATATTAGTTCCTCTTATTTTAAATGTAAATGTGTTATCAGTAGATTGGATAACTGGTTCTATAGTTCTTGCGGAATTTGTTCTAAAAAGTCCATAATAATATAACGGTGATATATCATTAGGAAGAGGCTCTGGTTCATAATACATTTTAGTTTGGTTATTAACATTATCAACAAGTTCAGATGTGCTTTTTAACATATTCGTATATTGACGTGAAATTTCACGATGCCTCTGAACAATTTTACTATAATAATTATAGCATAATTTATATAAATAATTTTGTTCAGAAAGTATATTAACATCATCCAATGAATCTAGATTAGTATAATTTGAATGTTGGTTATTAATAGTTGCATCGTCTCTTTTAGGAACAATATATAATTCTTTAGTTGGATTAAATAATTCAACTTGAATTGTTGATTCATTAATATTACCAATAAATTCGGATTTGGATACTCTTTCAATAAGATATCTATGTTCAAAATCTTTTAAAAGAGCAGATTCTTCTTTGCTTAAATATATGTAATTTACATCTAAAGCAGGTTTTAGTAACCAAGAATCTATTTTATGACTTATATTTGTTGGTCTTACAAAATGTGTTCTTTCAATTTTGTCATCATTTATCTGGGAATTAATTACGTTTCCTGATGCATCCTTTGATTTTAATATCATTGTTGAATCAGTAATACCTATATGATATAATTGTTTGATAGGTTTTAATTCTATTTCTAATTTTACAGGTATTTTCCGTAATGAAACCAAAGGAATTTCCTGTCCATCATATTTACTAAACCAAAATGGTAATGGAACTATTATTCGTGAACTATCTGTATTAGGTAATTTGTCTGTAGTATATTGAGCATATCTATTTTCTAACACACGATAAGGTCTATTAAGTTCTTTAGTATTTCCTACAAGTTTATTATAAACATTTAATTTTTCCTTACTAAGATGGGTACTATTATATAATTCTATATATTCACCTTCTAATGTTTCAATCAATTGTGTGCCTATAAATATTTTCACCGTGTTAATTATCGACGAACCCAGATTTTTTACCCATCTAAATGGATAATTTTTAGTAATATTAGGCAAATCAAATTCTAAATTAATGCCTCCTAATAATTCACCATATTCAGGTATTTTAGCAAATAAAGTTGTAGGTAAATCATAATTAAGTGATTTCGAACCTTCAAATTCAACTTTAATATTCTGCATGGCAAAATTAGAATGACGCTTATAGACTACATTAAAATAAGATTTCTCTGGATTACCTGTAAAAAATATATCTTGATTTCCCATAGCAGCGAGTTGTAATAAAGCACCCGTCATTTATAATATAGCTATGTAATAATCTTTAGTATTAAATTGTAATATTAAAAATTATTTATATTTTAAATAGTAATTCAGCCATTCCTGATTTTATTTCTAAAACATTATAGTATTTCATGTAAAGAAGAATATCATATTTATATTTTTCTGTTTTTTTAAGATTATCATCTATGTCTTTCAACTTAATTTCAAAACGAATATTTTTGATTTCACCAAGATTACTCGTTCCGCTTGGATCATAATTATCTGGATGAAGCGCAAAACTATGAGAACATATACCTTCTAACATATTATTATGATGCATAAAAGGTTGTATTTTATTAAAATATTGATAATCCTTCCTGGGTATTCGGTTTGTTTCGTCATAATCAAAACTTATATGTTCGATTATATTTTTACTGAAAAATTTGTAATTATCCATAGTTATTGAAGGAATATCTATCTGATTTCTATGTTTCCAATTATCGATTAATTCTTGTATTTCATTATTTGAAAGCTTATTGTCAGAAGTAATACTGTATTGGTTTCCATCAATAGTATGAGTAATTGATTCATCAGTAAATTTAGCAAGATAATGAATAGGTGTTTCATAGGTAACATTATCATTTTCATGATTTTTTCTTGCTAATTCATAATAATATGTTTGATTTTTCTCAATATTGCCATCCATATAATAATCATCATTGTTTGTAAAATTAAGCCAATTATTAGTATTTTTAACGTCGTTTCTTCTGGGAACAATGAAAAATTCCTCACAGGGATGATGTGGCATAGCATTTGTAGGATCGTCTCTTGTGTCAACCATACCTGTTTTATCGTTAATAATCAATTTTGTTATTGGTTCTACTATATATTGTAGAGTAGATTCTTGAAAATCCTTTTTAAATTGTCCACTTAAAAATATATAATCCACATTTAAGATTGGATTTATATTCCATCTATTATTTTCAAAAAGTGATAGTATAGTTTGTTGATCAATAGTATTACCGTGATTATTTTTTACACTAACTGATTTAATACTATTAATATTAAATGTAAGATTTGGATTAGATGTTGTAATAGTATATCTGTCAAAATAATTGAGAAGTTCTTTTAGAGGTCTCAACTCTATTTCTACTAAAGCATCATGATATAATAAACTTGATATAGGTAATGACGCTCCTATATTTCTATGGAACCAAAATGGAAGTGGAATCCTTATATTTTTACTATCTATACTTGGTAATGGTTCTGTATTCGGATTAATGTAATCACTATGCTCAGTGTGAACAAACTTATTATAAGTATTGTTTTTGTAACGTAGTTTTTCTTTTTCCAATAGATTATTTAATTTATCTTTTTGATCTTGTGTATTTGATATATTATTATGTATAAACATGTATTCTGAATCATATTCTTCTACAACTATACCTCCAACTAAAATACGAGCATTTTTAATTAAAATATCGCCAATATTATTAGCCCAATGTAAATGAATTTTATTACTAT
>Ga0163109_10002800_pt1 | contig 13427 bp, 8 predicted proteins | sample CRUFie1St13metaG_FD_108704 | JGI IMG/M metagenome (GOLD analysis project Ga0163109, IMG submission 108704) | Marine microbial communities from the Costa Rica Dome - CRUD Field 142mm St13 metaG | ecosystem: Environmental > Aquatic > Marine > Oceanic > Photic zone | place: Costa Rica: the Eastern... | reverse complement strand
TTCGACGACGTCGCGATCGCCCTCACGCCCCAGAAGCGACGCGCCTTCGAGCCGATCACCGCCCGGGTCTTCGAGAACCTCGACGAACCGGAGGGCCCGGGTTCGCTCTACGGACGCGAGGTCCTCCGTCTGCGGGCGGATGGACACGGCGAGAAGGACCCCCTAGTGCAGGCCGGCCTCTGGGCGATGCACGATCTCGGGATCCGCTCCTTCCGTGGCTCGGGTGATGGATCGGTCGAGATCCTCGATGAGGTCGAGACCCCATTCACCGTCGGTGATCTCTCGAGCTACGCCTTCGCATCGGTTCGCGACGGTCGCGCCTTCGCGGCCGCGATCCACAACCTCCGCGGCAGGATCATCCGATTCAACGGCGTGGATCGACCGGTGGGCCGCCAGCCTCGAGAGACGATCGAGTCGGTGATGAACACGATCGCGACCAACCGGCTCGTGGACGAGGACCTCCTGGTCACGACCATCCGGGTGCTCGTCGCCCTTCAGGATCGTCCGGAGTCACCCGAGCGCGACCTTCAGGTCGCCGCGTGCCTCGAGCTCGCTTCCGACCTCGGCATCGACGATCTCGTCATCACGGAGGAAGGCTCGGTCGACGTCGGTCGCCTGAACGTCGCCAACGCGCTCGCGTCGGCCGTCCTCCAGGGCCTCGACGCCTCGGATGTGAAGTCGATTCGCACCCGCCTCGAAAACCTCAATGCCCAGGGACACGGGGCCTCCTGATCCCGGGCGCGGTCCCCGCCCCTCTCACGGCGCGTCCTCGACGATTCCAGCGGCCTCCCGTCGTGGGAGCGGCTATCGTGGGGGACCCGAATTCCCGAAGGACACCCATGCAGCCCACCAACCGATCATTCGTCGTCTCCGTTCTCGCCTCCTCGCTCGCGACCACCGTGGCGCTCCATGCGGGTGATGCCTCCCCGCGACAGGACGCTCCGGCCGCGACCAAGACCACGGCGAGCATGCCGATCGACCGCCCCGAGAACCTCGCGATCCCCGAGATCACCTTCGAGCGGGTGTGGCCCGGGGTCTCCGTGCGTCGTCCGGTGCAGATCATCTCGCGACCCGATCGTGACGACGTCATGTACGTCGTCGAGCAGTTCGGTCGGATCCGCACCGTGGACGGCAGCGACCATGCAAGCACCGAATCGGAGCTCGTCCTCGACATCACCGATCGGGTGAACGCCCGCAGCAACGAGGAGGGACTCCTCTCGGTCGCCTTCCATCCCGACTTCGAGAAGAACAACGAGGTCTATCTGTACTACAGCGCCGTCAAGCCGCGCCGCTCGGTGCTGAGTCGGATGCGGATGGACGAGGATCGCACGGTCTTCGACCCCGACTCCGAGGAGGTCATCCTCGAGATCCCCGAACCCTACTGGAACCACAACGGTGGCACGGTGCTCTTCGGACCCGATGGGATGCTCTATCTCGCGGTCGGCGACGGAGGCGCCGCGAACGATCCCCACAACTACGGCCAGGACCTCGGGTCACTGCTCGCGAAGATCCTTCGCATCGACGTCTCCGGATCGGAGGGCGACCGCGCCTATCGCATTCCCGCGGACAACCCCTTCGTCGAGGACTCCGAGGCACGCGACGAGATCTGGGCCTACGGACTCCGAAACGTCTGGCGGATGAGCTTCGATCCCGTCACCGGCAAGCTGTGGGCCGGCGATGTCGGCCAGAACCGCTGGGAGGAGATCGACGTCATCGAACGCGGCGGCAACTACGGCTGGAACATCCGTGAAGGGGCGCATCCCTTCCGACGGGCCCGAGAGGGTGACGCCACCGATCTCATCGACCCCGTGGCGGAGTACCGGCACCGCGAGGGACTCTCGGTCACCGGCGGTCACGTCTACCGCGGCAGCGATCATCCCGAACTGGTCGGGGTGTATCTCTACGCGGACTACTCCTTCGGTACGGTCTGGGGACTGCGCGAACTCCCCGACGGCAGCTACGGCGACCCGAAAGTCGTGCTCAGGAAGAACGGTTCGCTCATCTCGAGCTTCGGTGAGAACAACGACCGGGAGCTCTACGTCACCACGTTCCAGAACGGGGAACAGGGGCCCGGCGCACTGTGGAAGGTCAAGACCCGCTGAAGCGGTCGGCCCCGGTTCAGCTCTGGGTTCAGCCCTGGGTTCGGCTCAGAACTGCTCGGCCCGGGTGGGTTCATCGGTGATCGATTCCCCCGACGTGCCTCGTTCGTACCTGATGCGGGGCTCACTTCCGTCCTGCTCGACGGGTTCCTCCCCCACGTAGATGAACTCGAGGGCGTTGAGGATCCTGAGCGCGGCATAGTTGGAGCGGGGGGGCTTCGCGATCACGCGGTCCCGACCCTCGCGGCCGAGCTGGCGGATCGTCTCCGCGACCAGCTTGATGCCGAGGTCGTCGCCGCGGTGGACGGGGTCCAGCCAGACGAACAGACGGCCGGCGTCGCGACTGAACGGGTCGTCACCGATGATCGCACCGAAGAGATCGTCGCCGATCCGCACCCGCCAGAGATTGACGCCCTCGTCGATCGAAGACGTGATCAGGCGGGCCAGTGCGACCGCGCTGCGCGGGGCATCGGCACCCGTTGCCGCGAGGCCCTCCGGATCGGACGCCAGCTTGCGGGCGACCACCTCCACCTCGCGCGAGGTGATCGAAGCGATGTCCAGGTTGTTGGCGGCGGCTCTTTGAGTCATGGCTGGTCCGTTCGGAAAGGAGAGGCCGGAAGCCCGGCGCCGCTGTAGAGGTCTGCGCGCACGGGGTTGTTCTGCCAGCCGTACCTCACAATACGCGGCTCGGTGATCTCATTCGAGCGTACGCGCACGGAATTTGCGCCGATAACCTCCGCCTCGGCCCAGACGAACCGTCCGTCGGGGCCAGCCACGGCGAATCCGCCCACATTGTCGCCGCCCTTCGCGTTCATCAGACCGCCTTCTGCATGGTCGAATTCGAGGATCATCGCGTCGCCTTCGCGTCGGGTGGCGACGTGGATGGGGCCGCTGGGCGCCGTGTTTCCGACTCCGTACACGTCGTGAAGCGCCCAGCCGGCGAGGCGCTCGCCCACGGTCTTCTTGTCCCTGGGGTGGATGTCGTTCGCGTCTCCGACGTCGGTGGTCACGGCAAGGCCGGTGCCGGGGACGGTGCGGGCGGTCTCGAGCTGAGCGTCCCTGAGCAGCGCCCAGCCACCCTCGACCGGATCGTTCGACACCGGTCTGAATGCCGCCAGCTGCACGATGCCGAAGGCGAGGTGCTCTCCGAAGTCCTCGCGCCACGACTCGATCAGCAGCGGCAGCAGCACGCGGTACTCGTCCGGCTCGCCGGAGTTCGATTCGCCCTGGTACCAGATGGCGCCCCGCATCGTGTAGGGGACGAACGGCGAGATCATCGCGTCGTGCAGGGTCCCGGGGGACTGCGGCGTCATGCCGGGATTCAGCGGTTCACTGACCTTCCGGGGTCCGGAGTCCCGCGTGGTGACGCCCGCATGCCACTTCCACTCGCCGGCGAGCCCGAGGGCCTTGTCCCGGGCCGGCCCGAGGGTCATGCGGCCGTCGTTGAACCCGCCGCCGCCCTGTGGATCGAGCGCGCAGACCGTGATCACCGCGCGGCCACCCTTCACCAGCTCGCCGGGCACCCGGTAACGCCGCGGTTCGGCGTGCTGGTTGGTCGTGACGCCGACCAGGGTCCCGTCGAACCAGGTGTGGTCGGAGTCGTCGATGCTGCCGAACTCGAGGGTCAGGTCCCGGCCGGTCCAGTTCTCCGGGATGTCGACCGTGCGCCGGAACCAGACCGTGCCGTCGTAGTTCCGCATCGATTGCTCGCGAACCTCCCAGTTGCCCGGCAGGTTCATGGTCTGCCAAGCGCCGTCATCGAATCCGGGACTCATCCAGTCCTGCTTCATTCCGGGATCCTTCGAGAGGATCCGGTCCCAGTACGCCCGGGCCTTCTGGTCGAAGCCCGCGTTCAGTTCACTGGTGCGACGGGCCCGTTCGGCGTCGTCCATCGCATTGAACGCGTCGATGCCGCGCTGCAGTTCCGCGGTCCGCGTTGCGAAACGCGGGTGAGCGGCGAGGTCAGCCCGCTCGATCCACGGCTCGATGCGGGTCCCTCCCCAGTTGCTCGAGATCAGGCCGACCGGCACGTCGAGCTCGTCGAGAAGGTCGAGCGCGAAGTGCAGCCCGACCGCGGACCAGTTGCCGACCGTCTCCGGCGTGCAGCGCTGCCATTCCGCCTCGATGTCGTCCTGGGGTTCGGTGGCCAGCACGTGGGGCGCCTTGATGAGACGGATCCGCGGACGGTCCATGCCCGACTTCGCCGCCGCGGTGGCGCCGATCTGGTTCATCGTCCACTCCATGTTCGACTGTCCGCCGCAGAGCCAGACCTCGCCGACCAGGACGTCGTTCACCGCCACGCTGTCCGTCTGCCGGCCGTCGGATTCGAACTCACCGACCTCGAGCCTCCAGACGCGCGAGGTGTCGGTGACCGGCTGGAGCTCGCAGCTCCAGCGCCCCTCCGCGTCCGACTCCAGGTATCGTTCCTGGAGGATCATGTCGGCGTCCCCGTCCGCGGTGACGAGTCCGACGGAGATCCGTCTATTCGGCGCCGCCGTACCCCACACCGAGATCGGCAGGTCGCGCTGGACGACCATGTGGTCGGAGAAGACCGAAGGCAGGGAGATCTCGGCCGCGGCCGGGAGCAGGGCCGCGGAGGCGGCGATGAGCGCGGTCGCGGACACGAAGCGGTTCATGGAGGTGTTCATGACCGCATTGTCACCGGTTCGGTGATGGATGTGGGTTCATCAACATCCTGATTTGGCAAAGGGAACGCGATCTCCACGCTCTTCAGCGGGTGTTCAGGACGTCCAGTTGCCGAGGAGCACGCCGAGGTCCGTGCCGTCGACGACGTCGTTGCCGTCGATGTCGCCCGCGCAGCCCGGACAGGGGCCCCAGTCCGAGAGGAGGATGGTGAGGTCGGTGCCGTCGACGACGCCGTCACCGTCGACGTCGCCCGCGAGCGTGTCGCAGTCCGCGACCTCGATGCGCACGTCGTCGATCGCGGCCTCGACCACCGAACCGTCGCCGGTGTCCTCGGCCCGGAAGCGCACCCGGATCTCGGCGCTTTCGCCGACGTTCGGAACGTCCGCCAGCGGCCAGCGCTTCTGGTACCAGCCACCCGTCGCCTCGACGCCATCAGGTCCGACCTCCTCGAGGACCGACCAGGACGTGCCTCCATCACCGGAGATCGAGACCGTGAAGACATCGGCGAACGGGGAGCCGCCGAAGTTGTTGGAGAAGAACCGTGCGTAGACCAGCTCCGAACCCGGGCGACTGCCGTCGAGCAGGGGGGACGTCACCTCGGTGCCGCCGCCGTCGACGTCGGTGTTGCCGTCGGCGAGGTCCGTTCCATAGAGGCTGCCCGAGCCGTCGTAGTCGCCATCCGGGTCGCCGCGGTCACCACCTCCCAGCGGGAGGCCGCGTTCGAAGCCGCCGTCGGTGAGTTCCGCGTCGTTCGCGACCACCCAGCCACGGTCGTCCTCGAAGTCGTCGATGAAGTAGACCGTGGCCTCCTGGCCGATGGAGTCGAGGGTGCCGCCGTCCGTGGGCCAGGTCGACGTGGCCCCCGAGGCGCCGGTCACCTCGATGCTGCTGCTGATGGTCTGGCCGCAGGCCACCGCGGGGATCGTCGCGAGGTAGCGGCCGCCGCCGGCATCGCTCATCGCGACATCCTGCGGTTCGCCGCCGTCGATGCGGTAGCGAAGCGTGGCGCCGGCGATCGTTCCGGTCCGGTCCCAGGTGCGGGCGATGTCGACGGGAACCGTCGTCGGAACCCCCGCCTCGAGTCCGCCCGGCCAACCCTCGGGAAGCGCGACGAAGAGCCGATCCCGAACCGCGTTCCCGAGCCGCTTGAACGCGAGGAAGTTCTCGCGACCGGTGGGCCGGATCTGGTCTGCGGGGAGGATGAAGCCGAACTCACCGGTGTCGCGCAGCTCGATCGTGTACGAGAGACAGTTGCCCCCGTCGTAGGTCCAGTCCTGCGCGGTCCCCGAGGCGATGTAGAGATCGTGTGCAGGCTGGGGGCTGTAGCTCTTGAAGTCCGAGCTGAAGATCGCGTCGACCATCTCCACCGCGAGGGTCTCGAGACACGTGCCGTCGGCGCCCTCCGGCACGTCGTCGACGTATCCGTAGCTGTACAGCATCAGCTGCGAGTAGCAGTGGACGTCGACGTGGGCGGAGATGTTCGGATGACCGATGATCCAGTCGCGCAGGGCCCGGGTCTCGGGCTCGCTGAAGGGTTCGGTGCCGTGGTAGATGTCGCTGTTGGTGCTGCTGCTCGCGCCCGGTCCGCCCCAGTTCGCGTCCCAGTTCCGGTTGAGGTCCACGCCGAACGTGCCGTCACCGTTGTCGAGACGGTTCTTGCGCCAGAGTCGGAACTCGTCCCACGAGTACTCGTAGCCGTCCGGGTTCAGCACCGGGATGAGGTGCCACTCGAGTTCGTTCAGGAGTCCGGAGACCTCCTCGTCGACGCCGTAGTTCTCGAGGAGTTCGGTGATGAGCCAGCAGCAGGTCATCGGGCTGATCCACTCGCGGGAGTGCTGCATGCCGTTGACGCAGATTCCGGCCTTCTCGACGTCGGTGGGGGAGCTGATGACGTAGGCCCAGATCTCGCGTCCCTCGACCGAGGTGCCCGCGAGTTCCCGCGAGATCAGCTCCGGGTACTCGTCCATCAGGCCTTCGAGGTAGGCGTGGATCTGATCGGTGCGTCGGTAGTCGTCGAAGAACGTGTTCTCCTCGCCTGCCAGTCCGCCCTCGATTCCCTCGGCCCGGTCGGGATCCCACGGGTGCGCCGCATGCCAGGCGTTCTCCGCGTCGATCAGCGCCTGCACGTCCTCGATCAGCACCTCGTAGCGGATGCCGCTTCCTCGCAGGGCGTCCATCGATTCGGGCGGGATCCTGAAGTCGAGACTGCCGGTGCCGATCGACTCGCTCCAGCAGTCCGGAGACAGCGCGAACATCGTCTGCATGGCGCGGATGGTATCCAGCTCCGCACGAACCACGGCATGGCCGTCGAAGCGTGCCGGTCCCGCATCCTGCGCGAGCAGGGTGGTGGAGATCGTGAGTGTCGCGGCGATGCCGCAGAGTCGCCGGGGTATCGATGTGTTCGTCATGTTCTCTGGTCGCGTGGGGTTGCTCGAGTGGTCTGCATCCAATATTCCCCCGCCGAGGTCCCTGCGGCAAGGATTTTGCGACGAGAGGGCTCATTTCTACCCGTACCACGGCATTGAAGGAGGACGTGCCTGCCGATAGCCTCGAACCGATGTCTCTGATCGCCTCATGCCTCGTTTGGTTTCTGGTCGCCGGGTCCTCGCCTCCCGAGGTCGGGAACGAGACTCTGCGTCGGTTCGTGGAGAACTGGTGCGTCGACTGCCACGAGGGCGCTCGCGCGAAGTCCGACCTCGATCTGGCGGCGCTGCTGGACCGACTCGAGTCCGGTGAGACCCCCGCCTCCCTCGAACGGATCATCACCCGGCTCGAGCGCCGGGACATGCCCCCCGAGGGCGACCCCCGTCCCGACGACTCCGCCTACGAGGAGGTGATCGGCCTGCTCGACGAGATCGTCGAGCGGCATGCGACCGGACCTCCGGGTCGGGCCACGGTCAGGCGCCTCGGTCGGTACGAATACGCGAACACCGTCCGTGATCTGCTCGGGGTCGAGCTCCGCATCGAGGAGGAACTGCCCGCGGACGAGATCGGCGACGGATTCGACAACAACGGGGACGCGCTCTCCATTCCACCGCTGCTGCTCGAGAAGTACTTCAGGCTCGCGGAGTCCGTCGCGCTCGGGGTCGTCGCCGACCCGGACGTGGTGCAGACCTTCGAACGACGGTACGAGGAGGGGTCGTTGTCCGGCACGGGACGTTCGTTCCGATCGGGTCACTCGTGGTCCCTGCCCTCCCGTGGTTCGGTGGTGTGCAAGCATCCGATCCCCGCGAAGGGGAACTACCGCATCCGCGCCGCGGTGCGCGGCAAGCAAGCCGGGCCCGACCCGGTCGAACTGGGTTTCGTCGTCGACGGGAGACTCGTCGAGCGCTTCACCGTCGAGTCCCCGGTGGCCGTCATCGAGGAGCTCGAGCTCGAACTCGAGCTGGAGGCGGGCACCCGGTCGATCGGGGTCGCCTTCCTCAACGACTTCTACAACCCCGGCGATCCCGATCCCGCCCAGCGTGATCGAAATGCCTTCGTCGAGTGGATCGAGGTGGAGGGTCCCACCGTCGAGGTCTACCCGACCGAGCTCCAGGCCCGCCTGATGGCGCGCTACGGAGATCCCGCCCGGGCGGAACGCATCCGGCCGATCATTCGTCATCTCGCGGATCGGCTCTGGCGACGCCCGGTCGATTCCGAGGAGATCGACCGACTCCTCTCACTGACCGCCGGTGACGACCCCGGCTGGTTCCGGGTTCGGACCGCGCTCACCGCATTGCTGGTGCATCCCCGCTTCCTCTTCAAGATCGAGGCCGAACCCGAACCCGGCGCGACCCACCGTGAGCTCGACGGTTGGGAGATCGCCACCAGGCTCTCGTACTTCCTCTGGTCGACGTGTCCCGACGAACCGCTGCGACGTGCGGCCGCCACGGGCGAGCTCGACACCCCCGAGGGACGTGCCCGCCAGGTCGCGAGGATGATCCGCGATCCGCGTTCACGCAGTCTCGCCCGTCACTTCGCGACCCAGTGGCTCCAGATACGGACGGTACGCGACGCCATTCCGGACGAGGAACTCTTTGCCGGTGTCGATCGCCGCCTGCTCGGGCTGATGTCGGTCGAGACGGAGCAGTTCTTCTACGACATCCTCCGGGGTGATCACGCGCTGCACATGCTGCTCGAGGGCGGCTGGACGTGGCTGAACGAACCGCTGGCGGAGCACTACGGCATCCCGGGAGTTCGCGGCAACCGCATGCGGAAGGTCCGACTCGTCGAGGAGGGCGAGACCGGAACCGGCATCCTCCGTCACGCCAGCATCCTCGTCTCGACCAGCAACCCCACCCGCACCTCGCCGGTCAAGCGTGGCAAGTGGGTGCTCGAGGTCCTGCTCGACGATGCCCCGCCGCCACCGCCTCCCGGCATCTCGGGCCTGCCGGAGGACGGCATCTCGCCGGACGGGCTCACCCTTCGTGAACAGCTGCTCCTGCATCGGGCGGATCCGGAGTGTGCCGCATGCCACATCCAGATGGACGCCCTCGGTTTCGCGCTCGAGCCCTTCGACGCCGTGGGCCGACCACGGATCGAGGTCGGTGGCCGCCCCGTCGACTCGCTCGGCGAACTCCCGGACGGCCGAACGGTCGATGGTCCGCGCGGACTGCGCGACGTCCTGCTCGAGCAGCAGGACCGCCGCCGCTTCGAACGATCGCTCGCGAGGCACCTCGCGACCTACGCGCTCGGTCGCGGACTCGACCGTCGTGACGAACCGATGCTGGGCGGACTGGTGGACAACCTGCAGGAGGAACCGACCCTCCGTCGCCTGATCCACGATCTCGTCGAGACCGAGGCATTTCTCACCCGGCCCGCGCCGAACGACGACATAATGAAACGCGGAGCAACGCCATGACCGATCGCCCGCAAGCGCCAGCCCGTCTCGCCCGCCGGACCGTCCTGCGCGGCATGGGCGTGGCGATGTCCCTGCCCTGGCTCGAGGCGATGATGCCGAACACCCTGGTGCGTGCGGGTTCGATCGCCCGTGGAGCGTCCGTTGCGACCTCGCCGCTCCGCATGGCCTTTCTCTACATCCCCAACGGCGTCGATCCCGAAGGCTGGCTGCCGAGCGGGGAAGGAGCGGACTACACCCTCTCTCCCGGCCTCGAGCCGCTCGCGGAACACCGTCGTCACTTCACGGTCCTGCGGGGTCTCGGTCACCGCAACGCCCGGGCCCTCGGCGACGGTCCCGGCGATCATGCGCGTTCGGCGGCCTGCTTCCTCACCGGCGCGCACCCCTACAAGACCGCGGGTCGTGATATCCGGGTCGGCGTCTCGGTCGACCAGGTCGCGGCGCGCGAGCTCGGTCACCACACGCTGCTCCCCTCGCTCGAGATCGGATGCGAGCCGGCGATGCAGTCCGGAAGCTGCGACTCCGGCTACTCCTGCGCCTACAGCGCGAACATGTCCTGGCGCAGCCCGACCCAGCCCAACCTCAAGGAGATCCGTCCCCGCGAGGTCTTCGAGCGTCTCTTCGGACTCGGTGACGCCGGCGGCTCCGCCGAGCAGCGCGCGCGTCGACTGCATGCGCGGAAGTCGATCCTCGACTACGTCCGCGAGGACGCGCGTCGTCTCGACGGCGAACTGGGATCGACCGACCGCAGGCGCATGGAGGAGTACACCGAGGGGGTGCGGGCCCTCGAGCGACGAATCGAGAACCTCGAGCGGGCGCAGCAGGATCCCGAAGCCTTCGCCTCCCTCGCACCCGTCGAAGGTGTCCCCGCCGACTACCGCGAGCACGTCGAGCTGATGAACGACATGCTGGTCCTCGCCTTCCAGCTCGACCAGACCCGCATCGCGACCTTCATGCTCGCCAACGAGGGCTCCAATCGCAGCTTCCCCTTCCTCGACGTGAAGGAGGGGCACCATCACCTCTCCCACCACAAGGGCGATGTCGGGATGATCGAGAAGATCCGCGTCATCAACCGCTTCCAGAGCGAGATGCTCGCCGACCTGCTCGGCAAGATGCGTGCGGTCCGCGAACCCGGCGGGACGCTGCTCGACAACTCGATGCTGGTGTACGGAAGCGCGATCCGCGATGGCAACCGGCACGACCACGACGATCTCCCCGTCATCCTCGCGGGCGGCGGCGGCGGCACGCTCGATCCCGGTCGGCTCGTCACCGCACCGGTGGGCACGCCGCTCGCGAACCTCTTCGTCTCGATGCTCGGTCGGATGGGGATGACGGTGGATTCCTTCGCCGACTCGACCGGCGAGCTCAAGGGGATCTGAACCGCATGCCGCCTCGAACGGCCGAACACGCGCGTTTCCGCATCGACTTCCCGGAAGCGCCGCCGGTAGACGTCCACCTCCTCGATCTCGACGCGATCGGCGATCCGCCCGAAGTCGCTCCGCTCGAGGACGAGATGCGTCGCGCGGAACGGTTCCACCACGAGGCCGACGGTCGACGTTTCCTGGCGCGTCGCGGACTCCTCCGCGGCCTGCTCGCCGAGCGGACCGGGCGCGATCCCCGCGACCTCGGCTCGACCCCCGACGAGTTCGGTCGCCCCTGCATCCCGGACCTCGAGCCGCTTCGCTTCAACACCAGTCGCACCGGTCCGTGGTTCGTCGCGGCCCTGCACGAGGGGACGGCCGTGCCGGGCGTCGACATCGAGTCCCCGCGTGCGCTTCCCGATGCGGACTCCGTCGGTCGTCGCATCCTGTCGGACGATGAGTCACGTTCACTCGGCTCCGATCACGTGATGGAGCCCGAGCACCTGCTGCGCGTCTGGACCCGCAAGGAGGCGGTGATCAAGGCCGTCGGCCGCGGTCTCGCCATCGATCCGTCGAGCGTCACCCTGCCGGTGGAACCCGGCGACCTCCTCGAACCGACGGTCGTGCCCGTGCCGGTCGATCGGACCAGCTGCGACGTCTGGCTCATGGACCTGCCCGCCTCCCGGCTTCCCGAGGGGCTCTTTCTCTCGGTGGCCCTCGCTCCGGGAAGCTGAGCAGGTATCCTCTCCGGCATGAAGCACCATTCAGCACTGACGTTGGGGGTCCTCGCATTCGCCCTGCTCGCGATGGCGGCGCCCCAGGACGCGAAGGAGGAGACCCCTCGCTTCGGACCGATCGTGAAGCTCTTCAACGGCGAGAACCTCGACGGCTGGACCGCCTTCTTCACCGACGGAAGCACCGATCCCGCGCAGGCCTTCTTCGTCGAGGACGGGATCCTGAAGTGCAAGGGTCGTCCGATCGGCTACCTGAAGACGAAGAGGAAGTACGCCTCCTACGAACTGATCGTCGAGTGGCGCTTCGATCCCGAGAAGGGCGCCGGCAACAGCGGCGTCCTGATGCGCATGATCGGCGAGGACAACGTCTGGCCGAACTCGATCGAGGCCCAGCTTCACTCCCGGAACGCCGGCGACATCTGGAACATCGGCGAGTTCGAGATGACCACCGACGCAAAGCGCACCCAGGGACGTCGCACCGTCAAGGCAGCGGACACCAACGAGAAGCCGCTCGGCGAGTGGAACCGCTACCGCATCCTGATGGACGGAACCGACCTCACCCTCGAGGTCAACGGCCTCGTCCAGAACGTCGCCACCGACTGCAAGGTGGTCTCGGGTCCGATCTGCCTGCAGTCCGAGGGGGCGTGGATCGAGTTCCGCAAGGTCGAGCTTCGCGAGGTCATCGCCGAGGAGTAGACTCATCCCCATGAAGACACCCACCGCCGTCGTCCTCCTGGCTCTCGCCGCCCCGATCGCCTCCGCGGACGAATGGCGACCCCTCTTCGACGGCCGGACCCTCGAGGGCTGGCAGGGCGACGGCGCGATCTGGAGCGTCGAGAACGGCGCGATCGTCGGGCGCACGACGCCGGAGACCAACCGGACGACCTACCTTCATCGGGACGGCGTCTTCGACGACTTCGAACTCGAGTTCGAGATCATGCTCGAGGGCGACACCGCCAACAGCGGCATGCAGTACCGCTCGCGCCGGCTCGGTCCCGAGGTCGGCGACGGCTGGGACCTCGCCGGCTACCAGGCGGATTTCGATGCGAAGCACAGCTACACCGGCATCCTCTACGAGACGCGCGGTCGCGCGATCGCGGCGGTGCGCGGCGAGTCGAAGCGCTTCATGGTCGACGGCTCGACCCGGGACCTCGCGCCGCCGAGGACCGACGACGAACTCGGGGTGGTCCTCGGCGACGGCTGGCATCGCTACCGGATCGTCGCCGACGGCGAGCGGCTGGAGCACTGGATCAACGGCGTCCGCGTGCTGCTGGTCGAGGACGCGGCGCCGACCCGGACCGCGTCCGGGAGTCTCGCACTGCAGGTCCATGCCGGTGATCCGATGGCGGTCCGCATGCGGAACATCCGGATTCGTGCGATCGGCGGGGGATCGCTCGACCTTGATGGCGTCGGGGGAGACGACGGAGCGCCCGCCGAGCCGCAGTGGATATGGGCCGCAGAGGAGACCCGTGACGGCGAGCAGTGCACCTTCATCAGGCCCTTTGCGACGGAACAGGCCGCGAAGGTTTCGGTGGTCGCCACCTGTGACAACGAGTTCACCCTCCTCCTCGACGACGTCGAGGTCCTCACCGGCGACGACTGGGCGCGGACCAACGACTGGCACGGCACGCTCGAACCCGGTGAGCACCTGATCCGCGTCCATTGCACCAACGAGAGCGGACCCGCGGGATTCGTCGCGATGATCGTCATGCACTTCGAGGACGGGTCCACGCGTCGCATCCTCACC
>Ga0163109_10002798_pt1 | contig 13440 bp, 11 predicted proteins | sample CRUFie1St13metaG_FD_108704 | JGI IMG/M metagenome (GOLD analysis project Ga0163109, IMG submission 108704) | Marine microbial communities from the Costa Rica Dome - CRUD Field 142mm St13 metaG | ecosystem: Environmental > Aquatic > Marine > Oceanic > Photic zone | place: Costa Rica: the Eastern... | reverse complement strand
CGCGGCCTGCGGGTCACGGGACGCAATGACGGCATTGGCGTAGGCGATGCAAGGGGCCGTGTTGCGCATGAACGGTTCGCAGAGGATGTTTTCAACGGGAATCGCAGGGAGGTGCGCCGCGACCTGGTTTTTGTATCGCGCGTTCGTGACCACCAAGATGTGGTCTGCCGGGACGAGCTTTTCCAGCCGGTCGAACGTCATTCGGATCAGCGACCTTCCCGTGCCGAGGATGTCCAAGAACTGTTTGGGTTCCGCGCTGCGAGACATGGGCCAAAACCGCGATCCGATTCCGCCCGCCATGATGACTGCGTACGTGTGAGTTTCTTTCTCCATGTCGTCAGCGTTGGGGTGGGGCAGGAACCGACCACTCAGGGCAAGTCGGACATTTGCCTTTGGTGCCCTTGCTCGTGGAACATCCCGCAAGGGAGCCCAAAGCCGTGCACAAGAACAGAAGTTGGAGAATTCCTTTCAGGTTCATGACCGCGAAGTTAGCTTGTACCTTCGTCCCATGGGTTTGTTCTTCCACATCGGCCGCTACGCACGCTTCCTGAAGAGCGTTTTGCGTCGCCCTGAGCAAGGCGCGGTGTTCCGTCGGCTGCTGGTGGAAGAAATGAACGCCATCGGACTCCAAAGTTTGGGCATTGTGGCCTTGCTCAGCGTCTTCATGGGCGCGGTCATTTGCATTCAAACGTCACACCAAATCGGCGGTTGGATTCCCGTTTACACCATTGGCTTCACCGTGCGGCAGACCATGATTTTGGAATTCAGCCCCACGTTGATTCCCGTGATTTTGGCGGGCAAAGTGGGTTCCAACATTGCGTCTCAGCTTGGAACCATGAGGGTGACAGAGCAAATCGACGCCTTGGAAATCATGGGGGTCAACAGCGCAGGGTACCTCGTCCTGCCCAAGATGATTGCGGCCTTGACATGCATTCCGTTCTTGGTCATCCTCAGCATGGTTTTGGGCATTGGGGCTGGGTTGTGGGTGGGCGTGTCCACAGGAGTCAGCTCCGCGGCAGATTTCGAATACGGCATGCAGATCGATTTCAACGCCTTCGACGTGACCTACGCGATCATCAAGACCTGCGTGTTTGCGCTGATCATCAGCTCCGTGAGTGCCTACCACGGCTATTTCACCTCGGGCGGTGCGCTCGAAGTGGGACGCAGCAGCACCAAGGCGGTGGTCTATGCCGTGGTCATTGTGATGATTGCGAATTTGTTGTTGACCCAAATGCTGCTCGGCTAGAGGGCCCTTGCGATGATTGAAATCCATAAAGTGTCGAAGTCGTTTGGGGACCAGCATGTGCTGAAAAACGTGGCCGCGCAGTTTCACCCGGGCAAAGTCAACTTCATCATTGGCCGGAGTGGATCGGGAAAGAGTGTGATGACCAAATGCACGGTCGGGCTCTTGGAGCCGGACCGAGGTCATGTGACCTACGACGGCCGAAATTTCACCGAGATGAACCGGCGGCAGCGCAAGGAGGTGCGCCAGGAAATCGGCATGCTCTTTCAGGGCAGCGCCCTGTTTGACAGCATGACGGTGTCGGAAAACGTGATGTTCCCGCTGCGGATGTTCAGCGACATGTCGGAGTCGGACATGCACGACCGCGTGGCTTTTTGTCTGGATCGGGTGGAATTGCCGGCCTCGGCCGACAAATACCCCTCGGAACTCAGTGGGGGCATGCAAAAGCGGGTGGGCATTGCCCGCGCCATCGCCATGAACCCCAAGTATCTGTTCTGCGACGAGCCCAATTCAGGTCTCGATCCGCAAACGGCCATTGTCATCGACAACCTGATCGGTGACCTCACACGGGAGTTCAACATGACCACGGTGGTGGTGTCGCACGACATGAACAGCGTCATGGAAGCCTCGGATTTCATTCACTTCGTGCACCAAGGCCAAATCGCCTGGCACGGACCCACCTCCGAGTTTCTGAAGTCCGGAAGTGAGGCCCTCGACGAGTTCATTTTTGCTTCCAAAATCATGCGAGAATTGCGCAAGTCGTTGTCATGAGCGAAGGCGAGGACAAGTTCATTCCCTACACCCTTCCGAGGTGGACCGACGAAGAGATGGTCGGCCGGAGTTTGGCGTTCTACCAAGAAATGGCCACGCGCCGCAGCGCGAGAATTTTCTCTCCAGACCCCATCCCGCTCGAGGCGGTTCGGCATTGCATCGACACCGCGTGCACGGCGCCTTCCGGAGCGCACAAACAACCTTGGACATTTTGTTTGGTGATCAATCCAGACCTGCGGAAAGAAATCCGTCGGGCGGCGGAGGAAGAGGAGTTCCGGAATTACCACGGACGCATGAGCCAGGAGTGGCTCGAAGATTTGGCGCCCTTCGGCATCGACCACATCAAGCCCTTCATCGAAGAGGCTCCCGCACTCATTGTCGTGTTCAAGCAAGTTCACGAAGCGGAGGAAGGAGGGGGGAAACGGGCGAATTACTACGTGAATGAAAGCGTGGGCATTGCTGTTGGCATGCTGTTGACGGCGCTGCACCGCATTGGGTTGGTGGCGCTGACCCACACCCCTTCGCCGATGGGGTTTTTGGCGGAGGCGCTGGAGAGGCCTTCCAACGAGCGCGCCTTCCTCAACATCCCCATTGGCTTTCCTGCAGAGGGCCTCACGGTCCCGGATTTGACCCGAAAGCGCCGAAAAGAGGTCCTCGTGGAGTACCACTGAGTGCCGTTTTCCCTGTGTAAACGTTCAAAAGTTTCAAACAAAGGCCGGCTGTCCTCGAGGCCTGCCGTTAATTTGCGCCCGAATTCACATTGAACACAATCACAGATCATGTCTGATATTCAAGAAAAAGTAACCGCGATCATCGTGGACAAGTTGGGCGTTGACGCCGGAGAGGTCACAACAGAAGCTTCGTTCACCAACGACTTGGGAGCGGACTCTCTCGACACCGTTGAACTCATCATGGAATTCGAGAAGGAATTCAACATTGCCATCCCCGATGACCAGGCTGAAAAAATCAGCACCGTGGGCCAGGCTGTGGACTACATCTCGAAGAACGCGTAAGCGCGCATCGGACTGATTCCGTCCTTTTCTCGAAGCTTTGGAACTCCGTCGCGTAGCGGTCACTGGATTGGGCGCCCTGACCCCATTGGGGAATGACGTCTCTACATTTTGGGCCAATTTGGTTCAAGGTGTGAGCGGTGCTGCGCCCATCACCCGCTTCGACGCCACCAACTTCAAGACCCAATTTGCTTGCGAAGTCAAGGACTTTGACCCCTCGGAGTGGATCCACAGAAAGGATTCACGGAAGATGGACTTGTTCACGCAGTATGCCGTGGTCACGGCGGAGATGGCCCTGAAAGACGCCGGGCTTTCTGTGGAAGAGGGCAACCTCGACCCAGACCGTGCCGGAGTGATTTGGGGTTCTGGAATTGGCGGGTTCCAAACCTTCATGAGCGAAGCCCGGAACTTCTACACCGGCGACGGCACTCCCCGTTTCTCGCCATTCTTCATCCCGATGATGATCACCGACATCGCGCCGGGACACATCAGCATTCGGAACAACCTGAGGGGCCCCAACTACGCCACGGTGTCGGCCTGTGCAAGCTCCACACATGCACTCATCGACGCCTTCAACACGATTCGCCTCGGCCAGGCAGATGCCATTGTGACCGGTGGGTCTGAAGCAGCCGTGGTGGAGGGTGGCATCGGGGGATTCAACGCATTGAAGGCCCTGTCCACGAGGAACGACGATCCTTCGCGTGCCTCGAGACCGTTCGATGCCACACGCGACGGCTTCGTGTTGGGCGAAGGCGGCGGAGCCATCATCCTCGAAGACCTCGAACACGCCCGTGCACGAGGCGCCAAGATTTACTGTGAGATGGTTGGCGGTGGCATGACTGCAGACGCCCACCACATCACTGCGCCACATCCCGAGGGATTTGGGGCGCGCAACGTCATGAAAAATGCCTTGGACGATGCGGGATTGTCTCCCAAGGACATCGACTACGTCAACGTTCACGGCACGTCCACACCCCTCGGGGATGTGGCGGAAGTCAAGGCCATTCAGCAGGTCTTTGGCGATGCGGCCTACAAGCTGAACATCAGCTCCACCAAGAGCATGACTGGGCACCTCCTCGGCGCGGCGGGAGCAGTGGAAGCGATGGCGTGCATCATGTCGTTGGTCGACCAAGTGGTTCCCCCCACCATCAACCACGAACACGAGGACGAGCAGCTTGACAACAAGCTCAACTTCACCCTCAACAAAGCCCAAAAGCGCGAAGTCCGCGCTGCCCTGAGCAACACCTTCGGATTCGGCGGCCACAACGCCTCGGTGGTGTTTAAAACCCTGGCATGATTCGGTTTTGGCAACGTCTGACTCGGGCCACGCATCGGGGTCCGGACACAGATATACGCACCTTGGTACGCCGGGAGTTTGGTTTGCGCCTTGGCCAAAAGCGTCCGTACGACGAGGCCTTGACGCATTCGTCCATGTTGGACGGCGACAAGACCGGACTGAAAAGCAATGAACGTCTCGAGTTCCTTGGCGATGTCGTGCTGGACATGACCATGGCCAATTACCTCTACCACGCTTTTCCCGAAGCCCAAGAAGGGGAGTTGACCAAGCGAAAGAGCCGCATTGTGAATCGGAAAAACCTCAATTTGCTGGGCAAGAACATGGGGTTGCACCATTTGATTCAGGCCAAAATGCGCCGCGAAGACATCCACGACTCCATGGTGGGCAACGCTTTGGAAGCCTTGATTGGGGCCATCTATTTGGACCACGGGTTCAAAAAGACGCAGCGTGCGGTGCTGCTCATGCTCAAGCACTACGGTCTCGATGAGCAAGTCAACGAGACCCACGATTTCAAAAGTCAGTTGCACCAATGGGCCACCAAGCGCAAGAAGAAGCTTGTCTTTGCGGTGGTCAGGGACGACGACACTGCGGGAGAGGAACGCTACGAAATCGCGGCCCAGGTCAACGGCGAGGTGTACGGCATTGGCATTGGCCGCTCGAAAAAATTGGCGGAGCAGGAGGCGGCGAGGCGCGCATGGAAAAAGGTCTTTGATCGCCGAACCGCATCAGGAGGTGGGGCGAAGAAGCCCGAGTCCAAAAAAGAAGGCACAGGTTCGTCGCAGCGCCGTCGCCCAAGCCAGAGACGTTCTTCCTCAAGCCGAGGTGGCACGTCCAAAGGCAATGGAAATGCCCGGAGCCGGGGTTCGTCATCCAAGGGAACACCCAAATCCTGAGCCATGCACCACACGCTGGAGTGGGAATACACCCCCGATTACGAATTGCTCGGAATCAGTTCGGCCGTGGGATGCCACCGCCTGGCGTGGTCGATGAACCGACGGTTTGGTTGGCGTTTGTCTTGTGACCAAGACCTTGTGGTCCCTCAATCCAAAAATGGAGACACCACCCACCCGACCATGCGCTTCGCCGATGAAGAAGCCGGCGTTGTGGTCACGCTCATCCTCAATCGCTTGCCGCTGGGTGTGCTTGCCAAAGGCGCTTCTGGCTTGGATTATTTGATGATGTTCAACCACCACGAACTCCCGGCCCATGAGCTGTTGGCGGAGTTGAGGACGTTGCCGGAGGTGTCCTTTGTGACGGTGCTTGACCCAGCAGAAAGCGGGGCCATGGAACCCCTGACGGCATTTGATTGACCTCATGCGCGGAATTCGTGCTCCAAAACCTTGGAGAAACGTGTTCTCCGCCCATTTTTGCAGCCGGAAGGAAACGGCCTTCTACAACCTTACGTCCACCGTATGACGCAACAACAACCTGTCACCAAAAGCACCAAAATTGTGGCCACACTCGGCCCTGCGTCTTCCTCGGAAGAAACCCTGACGCAGCTGATTTTGGAGGGCTTGAATGTGGCGCGAATCAACTTTTCTCACGGCGCCCACGAGGTGCATGGTGAGACCATCGATGCCATCCGTCGCATTGACGCAGAGCTCGGGACGTACACCGCGGTGCTTGCGGACTTGCAAGGCCCCAAGCTTCGCGTGGGTGACATTGCCGGGGATGAGATGGCCTTGGTGGAAGGGGAAACCTTGATTGTCCGCGTGGGCACTGGCGAAGGAAAGGACGGTGTGGTCTACACGGACTACACCTCGTTTGCGGCCGATGTGAAGGTTGGAGAACGGGTCCTGCTCGACGACGGCAAGTTGGAGTTGCGGGTGCGTGAGACCAATGGCAAGGACGAGGTGGCTTGTGACATTGTCCACGGTGGACCGCTTCGTCCCAGGAAGGGGCTCAACCTCCCCGAGACGGAAGTGTCGTTGCCTTGCATCACGGAAAAGGACGCTGAAGATTTGGCCTTCGCCTTGGAGAAGGAGGTGGACTGGATTGGGTTGTCGTTTGTGCGCCGGGCCTCAGACATTGTGGAGCTGCAAAAAGAGATCAAGAAGGCCGGCAAGCACGCCCGTGTGGTGGCCAAAATCGAAAAGCCAGAAGCCATCGAGGACCTCGATGCCATTTTGGAGGCCACGGATGCCGTGATGGTCGCGCGTGGCGACCTCGGCGTCGAGATGCCGATGCAGGAGGTGCCCTTGCTCCAAAAGAAAATTGTGCGGAAGTGCATGGCGATGGGCAAGCCCGTGATTGTGGCCACTCAGATGCTGGAAAGCATGATTGAGTCGGCGACCCCCACACGGGCCGAGGTGAACGACGTCGCCAATGCCGTGTTGGACGGCGCGGATGCCGTGATGCTCAGCGGGGAAACAAGCGTGGGCAAGTACCCCATCAATGCGGTGCGTGCCATGCGTCAAGTCATTGAGAACATCGAAGCACAAGGGGACGTCAAATACCCCGAGCGTCCGCCGCTGTCGCCCGACGACGACCGCTTCATCTCGGACAGCGTTTGCTACAATGCATGCCGTTTGGCCCGTCGGACCAATGCAGCTGCCATCGTAACGATGACCTTTTCCGGCTACACAGCCATTCAGGTGAGCAGCCAGCGCCCAAGCGCCAAGATTTACATGTTCACCGCGAACCGCAGGGTGCTCTGCCAAATGAGCTTGGTCTGGGGGGTGTATGCCATGCCGTACACCAAGATGGTGAGCACGGACCACACGATTGCCGACATCAAGTACATCCTGTACAAAGCGGGTAGGGTGAGCGAAGGCGACTTTGTCATCCACCTCGCGTCGATGCCGATCGCGGATTCAGGCATGACCAACATGCTCAAGCTCAGCCGGGTCTAAGGTGGGTTGACGTCAGGGTGCAGGCCCTCGGGGTTATCTTCGCGGGCGTGGCCCGCGTCCATTTGAGACGCGCGCTTCAGCTTTTGACCTCAATGACATCCCGCAAGCAACCATGGCGTTGAAATTTCCGGAACGTGGCCCACTGAACCTACCCGCCCTCGCAGAGGAGTGGCTTGAGGTTTGGGACCGTGAGAACACCTTCGAGCAAAGCGTCGACAGCCGCCCTGCCGACAAGCCGTATGTCTTTTTTGAAGGGCCACCATCGGCCAATGGCAAGCCGGGCATCCACCACGTGATGGCACGGGCCATCAAGGACATTTTTTGCCGGTTCCAAACCCTCAAAGGCCATCGGGTTGAGCGCAAAGCGGGATGGGACACCCACGGCCTTCCCGTCGAACTCGGGGTGGAAAAGGAACTGGGCATCACCAAAGAAGACATTGGCACCAAACTGACGGTGGAGGAGTACAACGACGCCTGCCGAAAGACCGTCATGCGCTACACCTCGGAATGGAATGCGCTCACCCGCCAAATGGGCTACTGGGTGGACATGGAAGCCCCGTACGTGACCTACCACACCAAATACATGGAGTCCGTTTGGTGGTTGCTCTCCCAACTTCACAGGAAGGGCATGTTGTACAAGGGGTACACCATCCAGCCGTACAGCCCCATGGCAGGCACGGGGTTGAGCTCGCACGAACTCAACCAACCAGGCACTTACCGCGACGTCAAGGACACCACCATTGTGGCCCAATTTCACGCCACTTCGGATTCGCGTTCGGCCTTGCTTCAAAAGATTGGATTGGCGGACGACGGTTTGCCGCTCGACTTCCTGGCTTGGACGACCACGCCGTGGACGTTGCCTTCAAACACCGCACTGACGGTGGGGCCGGACATCGCCTACGCCGTGGTCAAAACGTCCAACCGGTACACCGAGACGCCAGGCTACGTCGTTTTGGCCGAGGCACTGGTGGGCAAGCAATTTGGCGACAAGAAGGCCCCCGCACATGAGGTGGTGGCCACACTCCAAGGCCGGGAACTCGTGGGTTTGCGTTACGAAGCCCTGCTCGACTGGGCCGTGCCCATGGACGCACCGGATCAAGCATTTCAAGTCATTCCTGGGGACTTCGTGACCACAGAAGATGGTACAGGGATTGTCCACACGGCGCCGACGTTTGGTGCGGACGATGCCAGGGTGGCCAAGGACGCGGGCGTCCCGGCGATGCTGGTCGACGACGGGACAGGACATGGCGTGCCATTGGTTGACCTCCAGGGCAGGTTTCGGGTGGGTCCCTTTGCGGGCCGTCACGTGAAGGTGGAATTTGACCTTGAGGCCTCGGATGAGGTCAAGCCCGTGGATGTGGAAATTGCCATCCTTCTGAAGGAGCGCGGTCAGGCATTCAAGGTGGAGAAGTACGAGCACAGTTACCCGCACTGTTGGCGCACAGACAAGCCCATCCTGTACTACCCGCTCGACTCTTGGTTCATCCGTGCCACAGAGGCCAAGGAGAGGATGATCGCATTGAACAACACGATCACGTGGAAGCCTGAAAGCACGGGGACGGGCCGCTTTGGAAAGTGGCTTGAGAACGTCAACGACTGGAATTTGAGCCGGTCGCGTTTTTGGGGCATTCCCTTGCCGATTTGGCGCACCGAGGACGGCACCGAAGAGCGATGTGTTGGTTCCATCGAGGAGTTGAAAGTGGCGTGCGAGGAGGCCGTTGCTGCAGGATTGATGACGGAAAATCCATTTTCGTCGTTCACGCCAGGAGACATGTCAGAGGCGAATTACGACGCCGTCGACCTTCACAAGCATGTCGTTGACAAGGTCGTTTTGGTGGCCAAGGATGGCCGTCCCATGCGCCGCGAGGCAGACCTGATTGACGTTTGGTTTGACAGCGGAAGCATGCCTTACGCCCAATGGCACTATCCCTTTGAAAACAAAGAAAAAGTGGATGCCGGCGGGGCGTATCCCGCGGATTTCATCGCCGAGGGGGTGGACCAAACGCGCGGCTGGTTTTACACCCTCCACGCGATTTCCACCATGGTGTTTGACCAGGTGGCCTACAAGCGGGTGGTCTCCAACGGGCTCGTGCTTGACAAGAATGGCCAAAAGATGTCCAAGCGTCTCGGCAACGCCGTGGACCCCTTTGAGACGCTCTCCACCTATGGTCCCGACGCGACGCGCTGGTACATGATCACCAACGCCCAGCCTTGGGACAACCTCAAATTTGATGTGGCGGGCATTGGCGAAGTGCAGCGCAAGTTTTTTGGCACCCTTCACAACACCTACAATTTCCTCGCCTTGTACGCGGGCGCGGACGGCTATCAGGGCGGTGAGGCGGAGGTGGCCTATGCGGACCGCCCGGAAATTGACCGCTGGATCCTAAGCCGTTTGCAGGGCTTGATTGGGGACGTGGACAGCGCCTTCGAAGCCCTTGAGCCGACTCGGGCCGGCCGCGCCATTCAGGATTTCGTGGTGGACGAGTTGAGCAATTGGCATGTGCGTTTGAGCCGGCGCCGCTTTTGGAAGGGCGAGATGAATGCTGACAAGCAGAGTGCGTACCAAACGCTCACCACATGCCTCCGTACGGTAGCGATTCTGGGTTCGCCCATCGCCCCGTTTTACATGGACCGGTTGTTCCGAGACGTCACAGGAGAGTCAGAATCGGTGCACCTGGCCTTGTTTCCGGAGGCCGACGACCAACAACGGGATGTGGCCTTGGAGGCACGCATGTCGCTCGCACGTCAATTGTCTTCTCAAGTGCTGAGTTTGAGGAAACGCGAAAAAATCCGCGTGCGCCAACCCTTGCGCCGCATCATGGTGCCTGCGCTGGACGACGCAATGGCCGGGCGTTTGGAGCTCATTTCCGCCCTTGTGCAAAGCGAAGTCAATGTCAAGGAGGTGGAGATTTTGCGCGACGACAGTGCCTTTGTGAAAAAGGCCAAAGCGGACTTCAAGGCATTGGGCCGGGCGATGGGTCCGCGCATGAAGGCAGTGGCCTCCGCGATTGGGTCCATGACGTCCGCGCAAGTCTCACAGCTTGAACGGGACGGGGCACTCTCTCTCGACCCCGGAGATGGCCAAGGCCCCATCGAATTGACCACCGAACATGTGTCCATCCAAACGGAAGACATTCCCGGATGGCTGGTGTCGAGCGAAAGCGGGGTGACGGTCGCCTTGGATGTGACCCTCGACGACAACCTGCGCGCGGAAGGGCTCGCCCGTGAATTGGTCAACCGAATTCAAAACCTCAGGAAAGACGCGGGTCTGGACATCACAGACCGCATCCGTTTGAGCGTCACTGCGGGCGACGAGGTTCGTCGCGCACTCGATGCCAATTTGGACTATATTCGGGCGGAAACGTTGGCCACGGATGTGTTGTGGACGGAGGGAGAAGCCGGCGAAAACTTGCAGCTCGAAGACGGTGCTTCGGTTTGGGCTCAAGTGGAAAAATGCTGACGCGAAGCACGCTTGAAGAAACAACATGGCTGAATTGCGATACTCCGACAAAGACCTCAAGGAATTTGAAACTTTGATCCATGAGAAGCTCGCCAATGCGCGGGAGGATTTGGACCAGCTTCAGCGCTCTTTGTCTCACCGAGACGACAACAGCACGGAGGACACCGCCCCCACATTCAAAATGATGGAAGACGGCTCCGAGACCATGAGTCGAGAGGAAACGGCCCAGCTTGCGGCGAGGCAGCAGAAATTCATCCAAAGCCTGGAAAACGCGTTGTTGCGCATCAAGAACAAAACGTACGGCGTGTGCCGCGTGACCAACAAGCTCATCCCCAAAGAGCGCTTGCGTTTGGTACCCCACGCCACGCTTTCGATCGAAGCGAAGCAACGTCAGTGACCCCCACTCTTCGCCAATTGATTTGGCGGGCCTTGGTGCCTGTGCTTTTGATCGACCAACTCCTGAAGGTGTGGATCAAGACGTCGTTCACGGTGGGTGAACGCATGGACTTTGTGCCTGGCATTTTGGAACTTCAGTTCATCGAAAACGAGGGCATGGCTTTTGGATGGGCCTTGCCAGGGGTGGCAGGCAAATTGCTGTTGACGGGCTTTCGGCTCGCCGCGGCCGTGGCCATTGGCGTGTACATCTCTCGGCGCGTGAAAGAAGAGGCGCCCAATGGGGTCCTGTACAGCTTGACCTTGGTGTGGGCAGGTGCCTTGGGCAACATCATTGACAGTGCGGTGTATGGCCAGATTTTCGGCCGTTCAGGATGGGGGACCCTCGCTGAGTTTTGGCCCACCGGAGGGGGATACGCTCCTTGGTTCCAGGGCCACGTGGTGGACATGTTCCATTTCATTGTGACATGGCCATCTTGGTTCCCGGTGGAATCGTTGGCAGGCCGAGAGGTGTTCCCACCCATTTGGAACCTCGCGGATGCGGCCATCTGTGTCAGTGTGATTTGGATGCTCCTGAATCAGCGGAGGTACTTCCCTGCGGTCAAATAAAAAGCTGGGTTCAGGCCAATTCTGGCTCTGGGGCGTCGACCCAATCGCCGTGCTGCCGAATCAGCTCAATCAAAGCATCGACGGCTTCGTCTTCGGGCACGTTGCGCTGCACCACTTCCTTTTCCTTGTACAGGGTGATTTTCCCGGGTCCTGTTCCCACGTAGCCGTAGTCGGCATCCGCCATTTCGCCAGGTCCATTCACAATGCACCCCATGATGCCAATTTTGACTCCTTTGAGGTGGTGGGTGACCGCACGGATTTTGGCCGTGGTCTCTTGCAGGTCAAACAGCGTGCGCCCGCAGCTTGGACAGCTGATGTACTCCGTTTTGCTGATGCGGGTGCGTGCGGCTTGAAGGATGCCAAACGACATGGTGTTGCGCTTCGCCAAGGCCGTGTCAGGGGCATCCAACCACAGTCCGTCTCCCAGGCCGTCGATCATCGGCCCACCGAGGTCGGTGGCTGCCTGAAGCGAGAGCCGCTCCTCGTCCAGGCCGTTCCATGTGCGGCGCAAGACCGCGGGCGCCCGGCATCCCATTTCATCCAGGGCCAACACGGTGGTTCTGAGGTCCACCATGGCATGTGGATTGTCGGTTTCAACCACCCAAATGACGTCCTTTCGCATGTCGCCCTTGGAATCGGCCACGCAGTTTCGCAACGACGTCCCGACGTTGTCCCGTTTCACGCGAATCCAATGCACGACTCCGTCCTTCGGAGCCGGCAGTCCATCCAACGACAATGCTGCATCCCAAAGGGGATGGTGGCGTTTGGGCGGGGTGTCCAATTGGCACCAGTGTGGGGCGTCCACCAGCACGTGAAGTGTTCCAGGCAGCTCGAAGTCCAACGTTCTTGCACCAGCATAAACCACGTCGCATGCCGCGTCCGTCAGGTTCCATTTGTCCAATGGCACGCTGTAGCGGTACCCTGCTCCGTACAAGCTCGCCGGTTCAACGTCGCTGTCTCTCAGGGTGTGCACGACAACAGGCACGTGTTTGCCCCCGACGTTGCCCACGGCATCGCAGGAGCGCCGGGTGTATTCAAAAGGGTTCAATGAGGATGTGACGGGCGCAATGCCTTTGTGGCCCCTACGGTCGGCGTACCGCTCCACCAGCATTCGGCCAACGGGCATCTCCGCTTCTGGTTCCTCGGTCAGACTCACCCGCACGGTGTCCCCCAATCCGTCTTCAAGCAACGTGCCAATGCCCAGGGCAGACTTGATCCTTCCGTCTTCGCCATCCCCAGCTTCCGTCACCCCCAAATGAAGGGGAAACGACATGCCTTCGTCATTCATGCGGGCCACCAAAAGGCGGTAGGCCTGGACCATGACTTGCGGGTTGGATGACTTCATGGAGACCACCACATCGAGGTAGCCTTCGTCCACACAAATCCGCAAAAATTCGAGGGCACTCTCGACCATGCCGAGTGCGGTGTCGCCATAGCGGCTCATGATTCGGTCCGACAAGGAACCGTGGTTCGTTCCAATGCGCATGGCACGGCCAAGCTGCTTGCACTTTTGGACGAGCGGGGTGAATTTGTCCCGAATTCTCGTCAGCTCTTCGGCATAGGTTTCATCCGTATACTTGATGTTTTCAAACCGCTTTTTGTCGGCGTAGTTCCCGGGATTGACGCGGATCTTTTCGACATGGTCGGCGGCAATCTCCGCGGCATTGGGGGTGAAGTGGATGTCGGCCACAAGCGGCGTGTCGTGTCCAGCTTCCCTCAATGCATCTGCGATGGCGCCCAAGCTTTCTGCATCTCTCTTGCTCGGGGCAGTGATGCGCACCAACTCGCAGCCCGCTTCAATCATG